>OGKW01000129.1_pt1 | contig 77699 bp, 64 predicted proteins | sample 1572601 | NCBI WGS metagenome assembly OGKW01 (sample SAMEA2581875, study PRJEB24529) | metagenome | biome: Human gut stool | place: China | collected 2011
CTCGTCCCGAAGGAAAGCATCTACAACTGCTACACGGGAATCGGAGGACTGCACAACCTCAGGCAGTCGGACTTCACCAGCTACCATGAATACGCCGAGGCCAAGAAGGAATTCGAGATGGGACAGTTCTTCACCCCGCACGACATATGCCGGAGCATGGTGGAGACCCTTTCTCCGACATCGGCGGAAATGGTGCTTGACATGTGCTGCGGCATGGGCAACTTCTTCAACCATCTGCCCAACCTGCACAACGCCTACGGATTCGACATTGACGGCAAGGCGGTGGCCGTTGCCAGATACCTCTACCCGGAAGCTCATATCGAGAAATGCGACATACAGCTGTACAATCCCGAACAGCGTTTCGACATCATTGTCGGAAATCCGCCCTTCAACCTGAAATTTGATTACAGGCTGTCGCAGGAATTCTACATGGACAAGGCCTATGACGTGCTCAGCCCTGCCGGAATCCTGATGGTCATCGTCCCTCTCTCCTTCATGCAGAACGAGTTCTGGGAAAAGACACGCGTAGCGAAAATCAACTCGAATTTCTCCTTCATCGGCCAGACCAGGCTGGAACATTCAGCCTTCTCTACGGTGGGCGTGCAGAATTTCGCAACAAAAATCATGGTATTCCTCCGCCGTTCCCTCCATATTGAAATGCAGCCCTACAACGCGGAAGAGTTTGTCAGCATGGATGAGCTGAAGAAACGCATAGCCGAAGTGCGGAAAATGAAACACCGGCTGCGCCTCCAGCTGATGCGGGAGTGCAACCATATAGACAAGGACGAGCTGGAACAGTTCGAGTACAGGCTCGCCAAATACATGTACGAGCTGAAAGCCCATGCCGTGCTGAACAGACATATCGAAAAGACGGAAGCACTGGTGTCCAAATTCCGCAACCAGAAACCGCCGGAAAATGCCACACGGGAACAGATGAAGGAATGGGAACGCAAGAAGCTGACCACCGGCAAGGTTCTCGGCATCATCCGCAGGTACATCACCTCGCAGAACGTGGTGCCGCGCAAGGAGGTGGCACTTGTGAAGACATCCTACGGCTTCAAGCTGAAGCAATATGCCCCGCGTCTGCTCGACAAGGTCACGCACAAGGCCGCAGGCATCAACGACCTCATACTCGGAAGGGCCGAACTCCCGATGCCGGAAAACGTCACGGAAAAGAACATGCGGCAGATCCGTGCCGCCAGAAAACTGATACGACGCAAACAGAGGCAATACGAGACCCAGAATCTCCTGTTCGCAGAGATGCAGGAAGATTCCGGCCTGAAGGAATACCTGGACCGTACCAGGTTCATCAACAAGGACGGTGAAGTCTGCGAATTCACGGACTTGCAGAAACACGACCTGAACCTCGTGCTGCAGAAACGCTACGCCCTGCTGAACTGGCAACAGGGCTCTGGCAAGACCGCCGCCGTCTATCACAGGGCGAAATACCTGCTAAAGTTCCGGAAAGCAAGGAATGTCATCATACTCGCACCGGCCATCGCCACCAACATGACCTGGATACCGTTCCTTACCGTAAACAAGGAACGTTTCCGTACAATACAGACCGCCGGAGACCTCGACAATGTACCGGAAGGAACATTCCTTGTCGTCTCCACCTCCATGCTCCGGAAACTGAAAAGAGGACTGATGCGTTTCGTAAAACGCACTTCCGGCAAACTGTGCCTTGTGTTCGACGAGTCGGACGAAATCACCAATCCCACATCGCAGCGTACAAGAAACATCCTGTGCATATTCAGGAGGCTCAGGTACAAGATCCTCGACACGGGAACAACCACCCGCAACAACATCGCGGAACTGTACAGCCAGTTCGAACTACTCTACAACAACTCCGTAAACATGATATGCTGGAGCCCGCAGGTCTACCACGAAAACAGGGACCGCGAAATAGAGGAAGAGAACAATCCGGATTACGGAACACCGTTCCCCGCCTTCAGGGGGCATGTCCTTTTCCGTGCCTGCCACTGTCCGGGGAAAGCCACCGTATTCGGCATAGAGAAACAGAACCAAGATGTCTATAACAAGAACGAGCTCTCCGAACTTATCGGCAAGACGGTCATCACCCGTAAATTCAGGGATTTCGCGGGAGAGAAGTACCGGATACGGACACATACGGTCCGCCCCTCGGAAGGGGAACACGAAGTGTACCGTGTCATCATCGAGGAATTCTGCCGCATATGCGAGCTGTACTACAACAGCACGGGAGACACGAAAAAGGATGCAGGTCTGAGACTCATGAGACAGATCAAGCTGCTTATCAAGTCCTGCTCGGTACCGCACCTGATAGAGGGATACTACGGTGACAGGTATCCCTCCAAGACCCGCTACATTGAAAGGCTCATAAGGACAATACCGGGAAAGGTAGCCATCGGATGTACCACACTGACAGCCTTTGACCTCTACGAGAACTATATCCGGGAACATTTCCCCGACAGGCCTGTATTTGTGGTCAAGGGGGATGTCGCCTTCAAAAAAAGGCAGGGCATCGTGACGGAATTCGATTCCACCATCAACGGCATCCTGATATGCACGCAGCAGAGCCTGAGCAGTTCCGTGAACATACCTACCTGCAACGACGTGATACTGGAGTCCCTGCAATGGAACATCCCCCGTATGGAACAGTTCTATTTCCGCTTCATCCGTCTGGACTCCAAAGAAATGAAGGATGTCCACTACGTCACCTACGAAGATTCGGTCGAACAGAACCTGATGGCACTGGTACTGACCAAGGAGCGTCTGAACGAATTCATCAAGACCGGTGAAGTCAAGGAACAGTCAGAAATCTTCGAAGAGTTCGACATCACGATGTCCGTCATCGACAGCCTGCTCATCCGCACGCAGGACAGTGAAGGCAAAATACACATCAGCTGGGGAAGCCAGCGTATAACAGAATGAACATGAACCGTATGAAGAAGACCGGGAGTTCCATTCCCACCGACAAAGGTAAGCCGCGTCCCCATCGGCTGAGCAAGGTCAGGCCGCAGGCGGTTTTCGGGAAAATCATCCTCGCGGGGGCTGCGGTATTTTCCCGAAAAACCCTGCACAGCCGGGACACGGCACCTTGTCGAGGTCGGTGGAATGGAATCCCCGGCATCCACATACATAAAAGACAAGTAATATGGATCTGAACAATGCAGAGATTGCCGTGACCACACAGCATCTCATTGACATAAAGGATTACAGGGACTACTGGCTGCACATGTCCGAATACAGCGATATGGGCGAGTTCCTGAGTGCCTGTTCCGACCTGTTTCCCGGGGAGGAGGAACCGGAATACCGGTATCCGAAATGGGAGAACATTCCGGACACACTGATCAGCCGTGAATGGCTCTGTCCGAACTTCTTCGAGATCAGGGATGCCCTTGAAAGGCTCGAAGAGGAAGAAACGGAGTTTTTCATAAGCTGGAGCAGAAGCTACGGATATGACATCACCACGGACGACCCGCATATGATGGTATCACACTACCATGACCTGTACGGGAATTCCGTCACGGAACGGGAAGACGATCCCGCAGATACGGGAGAAGACGCACTGATATACACGGGTGCCTCAGGCTACTACTGCGACATGCTTCCCTTCCGATACGAGATATTTGATGACAATTATGACTAAAAGACAAAAGATATGGAAATCAACTTCAAAGGACCGGTAATGCCCATCGACCCATACTCGCAGCTGGCATTCGTGGAGATACTGAACATACTACTGACGGCGGGACACATCGTGGACGTGAACCGCTTCCTTATAAGCAGGAATGTCAATCCTCAGTTCGGCTCACTGTCAGGCTATTTCAGATGGTCGTTCGCCGGAGACCGTTTCACCCTCTGGCAACGCACGGACTACAATTCAACAATGTGCTTCAGCCACAGGATACTCGACCTGCCTTTCGGTGTCCTTGCTGCGAAAGACAACAGGAAAGACTCTGACATTTTCAATTAAAAGACAACGGATATGACAACAACAATCAAAGTTCCCAACAGGGAAATCGCAATACGGGCATTCGATTACCTGCGTCATGAACGCAAGACTGTTCCGGCATTGCGCCTTGCACACCACTTGCTGCACCATGAGAGCATATCTCTCGGTATAGGTGACACGGACTGGGACATAGATACGGCCTTGCAAAGATACGGCGGCGAGCCGAAGACCGGATACGGGCATTCTGCCCATTTCAACTTCGAAGGGAAAACGGTAATGGAGCGTGACCGATTCCGGCAGACATTCTATGAAGAGGACAGATAACCGGAGGGCGGCCGAAAGGTCGCTCTTCCCATTTATAAACGACATGTACGGGAAAAGAAATCCTGCCGTACACAGGTAACGGATATGGAAGAAAAGAAAACATTGACAATGGATTTCGTGAAGGGCCTGATGGAACCTTCCTACACGCTGGTATGGGTGGATTACCGGGACAATCTCGACGACAACCTGGACATTATCCAGAAATGCCTGGACAGGGGAAACTGTGACAGCCTGTGGGAGAAAACGGATGACTGGTACGGCGAGACTGAATGGGAGGCCGTCCGGACAATCATCGAAAAACTGAAAGAGGAATGCATTGTTTTCCGGGATTTTGAAGAATCGGAAGTCGAGGACTTTTTCGACTGCCATGAGGACGATATCCGGAACGAGATATACAGCCGTGACGACTCCAATGTAATGAAAGGACTGCTCAAGAACACGGGAGACATCCCCGTGCGTGTCGAGATGCTTTCCAACTACGACTGCATCAATTCCAACTGGCTGGAATCGCAGGAAGGCTACCGGTACAAGGAATCCTATTTCGGGGATATGATAGACGCACTGAACCTCAATCCTGCCAAAGTGAAAAGAATGCTGGTGGAGAAAGGCTACACGGTATATGGCCGGTTCCCCGACAAAAAATACAGGGACGGCAAGGAACAGGTATCCTATGAACAGTTCTATCAGGAACTCATCAACTCCTGCTGCGGTGCCAATCTGCTGACCTATATCGGCAAGGTAAGCCTGCAGGAACTTTATGATGCCGGATTCTCGCTCAAGGAAGTCATTATTCCCAAAGGCAACTGCTGCGGCATCTTCAGCTCCATGTACGGCGGTGGAAGTCTCCTGGAGATGGAACTCCGGAAAGACGTCAGACTGAAACTGGAAGTCAGGGACTGTCACGGATTCCGATTCCGTCTTGATAACGAAAGGTCGGAATATGAATGCTCCATCAAGCATGTGTACGGGGTATGCGATTCCTTCTTCGGTGAAAGGATCGGCCTTGTCGCTTCATAAATCAAGTATGGTCACTTAAAGAAATCAAGTCATGGAAAAGAAATATGCAATCATCCTATTCAAGGGAAAAGAATACCTGTGCGGCCACGAAGACGACTGCCATTACGATGTATCCTGCCCGGTAAGGACATTCACTGAAGGAGAAGACGACTTCAAAATCCAGGAATCCGGAAAAGACCGGTCCGGAAGGACATTCCTGTATCATGGAAAGGAATTCAGGCTTGTCACCGGCTTCTACCCGAACGGATGGCCGGCACTGAGTCTGGAATCACCGGACAACGGGGAACTATACACGGTGCTTACCGTCAATCTGGAAGACTCCCCGGCATTCGGGATTCCCGACAAGGCATTCATTGACACCAACAACAATCCGGAAGCGATGGAATTCCTCACAAGGAACAGCCTTGCCGAAGATACGGGCTACAGACGCAAAAGCGGATGGGTGGAATACCCGATGGCAAGGCTGAACCTGGCTGAACTGTACCGGTTATCACCGGAATCGTTCAAGAACCTCGAACAAGAATAAACAACAGAAATCATTAACCAAATTATAGGAATTATGGCAAAGTACGATGTAAGAGTAAGGTACACCTTCGAGGGCACTTACAAGGTCGTGGCGGAAGACCGCGACGAAGCGGAAAGAATGATAGCGGAAGACTGCGGCCTGGTACTGGGCGGCAACATACACACTACCCGCGATGACGACGAGGTGACAGACTGGAGATTCGGCTCTCACCCCGACATGCAGATCCTGTCTGTCAGGGAACGGGACGGCAAAGGCAAGGTCAGATACACATCCATGTGTTTCAGCGACAGGATTGAAGAACTGCGTAAGGACATAATCGAAGCCATCAGGCAGTTGCTTGATGTACACGGCCTGAAAAAAATCACATTTACCGATAACGAAGAAGACCCTGTATGGATTATCTGGTTTGACGATAATGCAGAACCATACGAGTGTTATGTTACAGGAATTGAGGTTACTGACAAGTTCATTACCGTGTTGGCAACAATAAAGGACAGTATGGAAGAGGTTTTCTGTCAGGGTCCTTTCGAAATCGGAGCCAGCAACATTGATTGGCTCAATCAAATGTACGAAGCAGTCAGGCTTCAACTTGAAAATACAAACGGAAACTCTTGAAATGAAAGACGATATGGTAACAAAAATCAACATGGACAGGCATATTCGGGAAGGATGGACTGTCGGAGCGTTCATCAGGGAGCTGGCCCCGCAGGTGGAAATGATCATGAGCGGACAAAGCTGGAGGGAACCGTTCAGGAACAAACAGGAACTGGCGGACTGGTGCAGGGACAACCAGCCCTATTACAAGAAAAGGATCCCTGAAGTGAACAGCCATTTTGCAAGGATGTATAACCTCAAATAAGAACACATTATGAAATATCAAGCGGAAAATGCAGTATCCAGTTTCTTCTACTACATGTGGAATGCCTGGAGCGAGGAAGAGTGCAGGACAGTATTCAAGGAAATGCACCCACATTTTTGGGAAAAATGGTCTCTGATGACGGACAAGGGTATATTCGGGGCAGCCGAACGGTTCTATGCGGAACTGACAGACCGTTACAGGGAAAAACTGGTGGAACGGGCCGTCAGCCTTTATGACGGCAAGGCCAGACGCAAAATCCCCGACGATTCCAAAATCAGGGTATGCAGTGACTGCGGCTCTACAAAGATTGAAATCCAGGCATGGGTGGATGTCAACACGAATGAATATCACAATGACGTGGACGATGACATATGGTGTCTGTTGTGCAAAGATTATGTGGAAACCTGCTCCAGACAATCCTATCTGGAAAAGATGCAGGAATGGTGGAAGTCCAACAACACCGAAAACCTGGAATACCTGACCGGATTCAAGACTTCCGATTTCCCTTCAGCCAATTCCGGGCAGACATTTGCCGAGGCAACCGATGAGTGGTGGAACGGCAAGAGCTATGACGAGAAACGGAACATATACCTGACAAACAATTAAAGACAACGGATATGGCACGGAACATCATTGACCTGATCTGCAATTCATGCAGTTGCAGCAAGGAAGAAGCACAGGAATACCTGAATGCAGAAGTTCACTACCTGCAACAATTACAGGAAGCCGAGGATCTCAGGGAAGAGGACATTGAAACGGCATGCGGCAACCTCGGACTTGACCTTGACTGCCAGGAATATTTTATCAATCGCCTCGCAGGGGCATAAGACTAATGTTTATGACTTATTTTCAGAACATACACTCACTGGCGAACCTGAAAAAGGAATACCGCCGTCTGGCAATGCTTCACCACCCGGACAAGGGTGGTGACACTGCCCTCATGCAGCAGTTGAACACCGAATTCGGAAGGCTGTTCGAGGTCTGGAAAGACAAGCCCTGCGTTTCCACAGCCCCGACAGGCTACGAACACGACTTTCAGGGTGCCACCGCAAGGGAATACACCGAATACGTGTACAATGAATACCGCTGGAAAGGACGCAACTACAACGGGCAGTCCGCGCCAGAAATCACGGAACTGGTCAGGACATGGCTCAAGGAAACCTATCCGAGATACACCTTCTCGGTCCGCAGGGACGGATACAGTTCAATCCTTATCCGGCTGATGAAAGCGGACTTCGAGGCTTTCACCAGAGAGTCCGGAAAGGTACAGGGAGACATCAACCACTACAACATCCAGGCATCGGACAGTCTGACCGACCGGGCCAAGGAGGTGATGACAAACGTCAGGGACTTTGTCATGTCGTATAACTTTGATGAAAGCGACCCCATGACTGACTATTTCCACACCAATTTCTATCTGACACTCGGAATCGGCAGCTACAGACAGCCGTACCGGATGGAACTGCCGAAGATTACGGGAAAAGACAGTCCTGAAGTGTTCAGGCATCCCGAAGGACCTGCACACAAGGCCATGCGTCAGGCACTGGGCAAGGCCCGGTTCGGCTTCATCGAAAGCCGGAGACATGTCGGGGAAATGATACTCGGAGAGGACTTTTACGGCTCACAGGGCGAACATTATTTCTGGCCCAAGGAGTATTCAAGCGCGAAGACGGCACAGAAACGCATCGGGAAACTGGAGGCAGCAGGAATGTGCTGCGAACTGACAGGCTGCAACGGCGGATACATACGTCTGCTCGGATATACCCCGGAAACGGAAAACAGTCTGGAACGGGAAAGGCAGGAATATGCCACGGCATACCGGAAGTGGGTGTCTGAACACGGCATATCCCCAAATACGGGAACAGTACACCAGAACATTTCAAATCCAATCAGACAGTTACAATTATGACAAATAGGGAAATCATCAGAGAACTGAAACTCCGCGGATACAGCCGGGTGGACATTGATACGGACAGTAGAGCCGCAAAGACTTTCTACACCTACCGTGGCGGGCTTCACATCAACGGTACGGGAAACCTGTCATTCCATATCGTACCGCCACAGGAGAGTCTCGGACTGGGACGGTTTGCAATATGCGCCACCCGGAACGGGGAAAGCTCACAGCTGGGGACAGACCAAGCCCCGTTCTTTTTCGGGCGGATGCTTGCCTTCCTCAAAGGTGAGAAAAAAGAGAAAGAGATAATAGATGAAATATGTACCGACAGAAAAACAGAATAGAAGTATGAAAGCAAAAGTATTGAAATACAAGTTTGACGGCAACACCATCGTTGCCCCATACATGGAACTTGAGCCGTATGCGGAGAATGTATTTATCTCGCTGGCAAGAAAAAACGAATACGGAAACGAAAGTGAAGACAGTTTCCATGTGATCTGCAAGATAGGTGATGTCCATTTTTCCTGCGGACAGTATTCACGCAGAATACTTGACAAGGAGGGGCACCGTGAAGAAGCGTCAGCCTATTGCAAGAACTGGATTGAAAACACCCTGAAGGATGCGGAGAATGGAAAAATCATCCCCCTCTTGTCTGTTCATGTATTCAATGCCCTCGGTCTTGACTCCACTCCTTTGGTACAGGCTCGTGAGACGTATGCAAAAAGGCAGGAAGAAAAGCGTCTGGAACGGAAAAGAAAAGAAGAACTGGAAAGAAAGGAGAAAGAAGCCCGATGGCAACAATTGCTTGACGAGAACAAGCGGAAATTCCTGAATGGTGAGAAAATAACGGCAGAAAAGCTTCTTGAAATTACCGGTAGGGACGGATTTGACATCCATATCAGAACCAAAGGGACATTCAGCCGACATGTGGCAGCAATCGACCGGAACGGAACCGTCAGTTTCAGGAAATACAAAGGTCGCCGTACTCCCGACTTTACCGGATGCCATAAGGCTGTTGCAGACTATCTTGCATTTCTTGACAGAAAGTGAAAAATACCTGTGAACAGAATCATTTCCCACATTCTAAAATGTATCAGAATGTGGGAAGCCTTTTCCCGACATCAAGCGGAATATTTACCGAATGATGTCGATCCAGTGAATCCGAATAAAGCCGGACTCTTAGGGAGTCACCCGAAATGAGCTGTCTGAGAAACTTTCGCTGGTTTGTGGAAAGTGCAGACGGGGTAACCTGCCAGTGGGATTCCTTATGTCTCTGGAACATTGAGGCAACCGTATCCCCAAACAGTTTCTGAAATTCAGGATTCTTATAGACAAATATTCGTGAATTAATTATATAACGGTTGGATTCTTTTGGAAAAATGGATTCAGAATTACGCAAATAACTGCCTATAGAGTCTTTTTCAATCCTATAAAAAAGAACCAAACTCCATCCTTTGGTAGGATTTTCTTTTAATCTGTATCCGGCTTCATAAGCATAGCCATAATAAGAAGGATTAAATACATATATCCTTTGGGGGCTGTTATTCTGTATGACAAATTCGGCCGGAATTTCTATCCACATCAGTTTGTTCTCTTTGGAAGAGTAACCGAAAATAGGATATTGGGTCGTACAAGCTTGGATAATCTCATGCTCCCGAATCAGATTCTGCCGGATTATTCTTTTTATTGTTTCGGGAGAAAACATGGAGAATACAATCGGTTTTTTGGATAAGATACTGTATCCTACACTCTTGCTTTCCTGTTCCGTATTCAGTCTGTCTATGTTTTCTTCCCTGTATTCTGTTAAAACAAAATCATCGTATTTTTCTGAATAGCCAAATCGGGCATAGCCGATACGGAACAGAAAACCGTCGCAATACGGAATTCTGATTATAAATTCCTTGCCAGAGACTTCAATACCTATATCCTCTTCAATCGGACAGTTGCCAGACATTGGAAAGGCACTTTCTCCTGCCGCACTTCCATCCTTGGTAAGTTTCACATATGCAGCTGGCTTCTTTCCGCATTCTACCTTAGCAGAGTCCACTGATACGGTAAGTTCATAAACCTGATTGTTGATATGGATACTCACAGTATCTGTTTTGTTTTCACTGGCATATAAGAAAGAAGACCAAGCCATAAAAACAAACAGCAAGAAGTATCTCATATGCTTTGCAATGTTCTTTATATTATTCATCTTTATTGTTATTATCTGAGACATAGTCAATTTTCAGAAAACACTTATTTATACTTAATCTGCTTATCCACTTTCCCAAAATGCCATAAGATAGATATGTATGTAAAATAGATCAGGACGGATATTCCCATATAGATAAACGAGCGGTAAGGAAATAACTTCATATAAGAACCCCATAATAGAATTGGTATGATTACGGGAATTACCGCTGAATATTTTCTTTTAGTGAATTGTACTATTAGCATTCCCGTCAATAAAGTCAGGAACATGACTATTACACTTAATCGCAAAAGTATTCCTATTGAAATATCCATGTGTTCAATCGGTCTGTATATATTGACCAGACTGATGCAAAAGCAATACACCATGCAGAATATTATACTTAGTATGGCAGGTATATATTTTTTCATACCACTATTCATTTATAAAGGTTCTCAATCAATAGACATCGTTCAAAATATTTAAGAGAATGCCATCACCTACTTATCCGTTTGGAACTGCAAAATACGACGTAAACCATAACAGTATTCTGTCGTGCGTTGGTTTAGACAGCAATTGTTTTCATCCAGATAGACATCCAGCTTCCAAAAGCACAAATCCTCTTTATGAATGACCTCTCCATAATTGTTTATGAAAATTGCCACTTCATCATCTTCTTGCCACTCCCATATATACGGCAACCTGTACTTTACTGTATGGTCTTTAATGTATAGCTTTTCTATGCTACCGTCTGTTCCTGATACCTTTCCCAGATATTTGCTCTCTTGTGGGCTATGAAAAACAATTGTCGGATGAAGTTCCCGATATAGCCATCCAAACAATACAAGAACCACTATAATGGCTATGATTATCATTTCTTTATGTCGTCTCAATCTTGCAGTCATTTTATATTTCTTGTTTTGTTGGTAAAAACCTTTCAGGGGAAATTCAGCCACTTGTTATCTGCCGTTATTTAGCTCGTTTAATATGTTTTTGAAGAAAACCGATCAAAAGATTTGCAATACATCCTAAAGTAAATCCAATGAATCCCCACAAATAAATAGCTAACCGTACATCATTGTGAGATAGTATTTGGGATATTATATCATAAAAAGACTCATCCAAAGGTGCAGTATCGCAATAATCGATAAAAGCATATAGAAGCACATATAAGCCACCCGTCACAAAACCTGCAACAGGGAGTAATATATGTGTTTTGTTTATTGTTACTTTCATCGTTTCTTTTGATTTATAATGGTTTGCAGCTTGCCGCCGTTAGGTGGCACAGGTGCTTGTTATGTGCATTTATTTCCAAAAATTGTCCTGCAAGTGCTTCTCTAAATAACGGCTTACAACTCCCCAACCTTCGTTATCTGGGCAGCCATAATACCATAGTTTTTCTGCTATTTCATCCAGCTTGTCAATAGTATCAAAGTATTGTTCACTCATTTTTTCTTGTTCCGATTCACTATATTTTTTTAGCTCCTCTAAGTCCGTTTTATGTCCTTTCATAAAGTTTACAACCTTACAAAACTCACTATCGCTAAGAACCGATATATCCAAAGGGAAGATATTCGCTATATTTTTGGTTGCTTCACCAACCTTGTCTAATCCAATTTCATACATCGCAGAAGATATGTAAGGTAACAAGTCTGCATGATATTCTACAATAGACATCCAACCATCGCCTTGACAATTTCCTATCACATTAGTTACAACATGAAAAGTAAAAGTAACATCGGATACTTGTTGCCTAATTTCATCAATGCTACCTATCTCCCAAATCTTGTCAGATAAGGTTACAATCGCATCTTCTGTATTGACATCCATTCCTTGCAGGACATCACTAATTTTTTCAGTTTTCATATTTATATTGTTTTTTAGTTGCACATAATGTTTATCAGATAATCTACTTTAGGAGATTGATATGTTTGTTAGTTGTGTATTATTCCAATCAAAGTTTTTATCTGTAATTATAAGATTTTCTTTAGCAAGGATTACTTGAATCCTTTGGATTTCATTTTTTTCTATTATCCAGGAATAAACATTTGAGTTTAATAATTGCAGCCTACCGTTTTCCTGAGAGTTCACAATCCATTCTTTCAATGTAACACCATCTATTTTCTTACAAAGATGTCTATCTGTTATTATATTAAATTCATATATTTTTCGGAAATAGCCTTGCTGATGTAAATTGGGAGCACATATATGGTTTTTCCTCTTATCGGTATCATTTAAAGTCTTATTCCAGTAATTAAAATACCAATTATTTAAGTTTTCACTTTTATTATATATAAAAATATCCTTCGGGTATTTTTCATGTTGGAGTTGATATGTTCCCCAAAAATAAATTCCATATGGTATTTCAAACAATTCGCATACATTTTCCATAAATTGCTCATAAAATTGAATCGGAGACAGTTGAACTTTTCTCAACGCAGTATCTGCAATTTTGAACTCTATATCTGTACTCATATCATAGTTCAAAAAATTACTATGAATGTAAGAACATCTTAAATAGCACTCCGCACAATATCTTTGTACAATGGAGCTATACAAACTTATTAAATGATCCTCATTTATGGTAGAACAACCTCTTTCCAGATATTTGCTTATTGAACACAATCCATAATGCTCTGAATTTCCCCAAGAAACAGATTTTAACGGAACTCCAATATGATTCAAGAAATCATAAATTCTATTCACCCAATCATATTGCGGAATTTTTAGAATTACATCATATAGATATAAGGAATAAAAAATTTCCGTACTATAATTAAATTCCTTTTGTGTTATAAACCTTTTCATACATTTTTAACTTTAAGTTTATCAAGCAACTAATGTTTGGCAACTAATCAACTTTTATAGGTGATTAAGGTGTATGTTAGCGATATATTTATTCTTTTCTTGTTCAACGTATATTTCAAGTAAAGACCAAATATCAAAATCTGTATATAAGTATAATGACTTTCTCAAAGTCTCTATTTCATTACTAAAAGGAGATGTTTGATTAATTACATTTATTTTAGATAATATGTCAGCCTCTTGATTCGCCCCTATATTTTGGAATGCTTTAATTATTTTAAGGATAATGCTGTCAATCATATTATCAAGAACTCCACCTATCCCATTTACTGCAAGTTCTGTATCAAATGCTATAATATAGATTGCATCTTGAATAAAGTTAGGATAATTTCCTAACTTGTCGAGTTCTGGAAAATCCTTATCTTCTCCTTTATACATTTCTGCCCCTAATGTTTGAATTATGTCATCTGCTGACAAGTAGGGTATATTTTCTAATATCTTTTCTAAAGCATTCATGTTTTTTCTATTATATCGCTAATGTTCGGCAGCTAATCGCCATTTTGGGCGATTAAGGTGTATGTTAGCATCACTTCTAATAAAAGAATCACATATCAGCTAATTTCCACTTTACTTCAGAAGCTGATACATCATCATCAATATATGCTTGCAAATAAGCAGCTAAATCTTTATATCGACTTTCACCGTTGCAATCATATACCCATAATTCCGGTTCTTCTGTACCGTCAAACCATATTAGGCAAATCATTTCATAGCCATTATCGCTTGCTGCAAAAATGGAAATTCTGTTTGGCGCAAATAGTCCAGTAGCATGGTCTTCCCAATAATCCTTTGAAGCTTTTATGTCGCGAACAATTCCTATCAACCGTTCATCCTTTTCATCTTCATTCCATAGACTTTCCATTTCTTTTGTATCAAGCCAATCTCCATGTGTCGCATTAATCCATTTACCAAATGCCCCATACCTGATTTTCAACATAGGAGAGACATTTCTATAAACTCCTTTTTCAAGGGTAGGCACTCCCTTATGAAAGTCGATAGCTTGGCTTATTTGAACCTTACCTTCTAAATCAATGACTTCATCAAGCAATTCTTTTATTGTTTTCATTCTTTTTTATTTGATGCTAATGGTTTGCAGCTTGCCGCCGTTAGGTGGCACAGGTGCTTGTTATACACATTTTAAGCATAGTAATAATACCAATTACTATTAAAATTATTATCAAAATTTTCCTTACTATCTATCTCAACATGAAAATTTTCTTTTGTAAAAAATCCAAATTCATCATGGCGATTCAACAAATCTAAATACATTTCCGACCATATATCTATAAATCCTCCTTCTTTATATTGCCTTACTTGCTTATCCTCATACAAGAAAAAAACAACATTAGCCAAACAGCGAGAAATTACCCATAAATCATTACAATGCAGTTTTTCTTTCAACTCCAATATTTCAAGTTCAGTAATGCTGTTATTTGCTTCCTCTTTTGATAATGTTTCAAATGCTTGATAGGATAGACAAATGCTATCGGATTTATTTTCTGCATTCGCAATTTGATTGATTTGCTTTAATATTGCATTCCTTTTTCGAGAATCAACAACAAACGGTTCTTTATAAAAGAATTTTTCCTCATTTTCATATTTGAACCAAAGAGTAACATTAATTGAATCGTTACTTTTACTACAAGTCACATTAATTACTTGTACAGAAAATCGTTCCTGTATATAATGGGCAAGTTGGGCATATTTTTTATTCATCCTTTCTTGTCCGAGTAAAATTCTCTTGGTTTGTTGAAATTCGCGATTTGTCATCTTTTTATGTGTATAATGTTCGGCAGCTAATCGCCATTTTGGGCGATTAAGGTGTATGTTAGCATCACTTCTAATAAAAGAATCACATATCAGCTAATTTCCACTTTACTTCAGAAGCTGATACATCATCATCAATATATGCTTGCAAATAAGCAGCTAAATCTTTATATCGACTTTCACCGTTGCAATCATATACCCATAATTCCGGTTCTTCTGTACCGTCAAACCATATTAGGCAAATCATTTCATAGCCATTATCGCTTGCTGCAAAAATGGAAATTCTGTTTGGCGCAAATAGTCCAGTAGCATGGTCTTCCCAATAATCCTTTGAAGCTTTTATGTCGCGAACAATTCCTATCAACCGTTCATCCTTTTCATCTTCATTCCATAGACTTTCCATTTCTTTTGTATCAAGCCAATCTCCATGTGTCGCATTAATCCATTTACCAAATGCCCCATACCTGATTTTCAACATAGGAGAGACATTTCTATAAACTCCTTTTTCAAGGGTAGGCACTCCCTTATGAAAGTCGATAGCTTGGCTTATTTGAACCTTACCTTCTAAATCAATGACTTCATCAAGCAATTCTTTTATTGTTTTCATTCTTTTTTATTTGATGCTAATGTTATGCTATCAGCCGATTTGGCTGTTATTTTTCCTAAGTATCATATCTATCCCTCTTCTGTCAACAGGTCATCCAACGGGCTTTTGATATTGCTTTTGAATGTATCAGCTATATGTACATATCTTTCCGTTGTCTTAATGTTGTTATGTCCCATAAGCTCCTTTACAATCTTAATGTCAGTGCCTTGCTCCAGTAGATGCGTGGCAAAGGAATGACGTAACAGGTGAGGATAAATACGTTTCGTTATACCAGCTTCAAGTGCGACAGCCTTCAAGCGTTTCGATATGATGCTTTCCGTGAAAGGCTCTCCCGGCCTGCGCTCAAAGAACCACACTTTCGGTCTGTACAGTCGATTGTATTCTGCCAACTTCTTCATCAATGGTTTGGACAGCAGGGTATAGCGGTCTTTCCTGCCTTTTCCCTGTCGCACCCGGATCATGAAACGTGACTCACTGATGTCTCCGGGTTTCAAATTCAAAAGTTCACTGATTCTCAACCCGGCGGAATAAAGTATGGAAAACACACAGAAGAAGCGCAGGTCTTTCGCTGTCACATCAAGTATCTTTTTTATCTCTTCCTTGCTTAACACGTCGGGCAGTGTCTTTTCCCGTTTTGCACGGTTCACCTTGTAGCATCGGCGTTCCTGTCCGAGTACCTTCTCATAATAAAACTTGATGGCATTGATTCTCTGGTTCTGCTGGCAAGAGGATATGTTTTTCTCGTGAATAAGGTAAAGCAGATAGTCATTTATCTCACCGGAAGTGATCGTTCCGATATCACGACCTTTGAAATGTTGCTGGAAATCCCGGAAATAGGATGTATAAACCCTGACAGTATGTCCGCTGTACCTCACCTGCTCCAGTTTCTCCTGATAACCTTCTGGAAGAGGCGGACGGCTGTCTTCCTGTTTCTTGGGACCCAGTTCCCTGATGGAGGAATAGTCGATAAAAGCCATCTTTACATAACGGTCAAAGAACTCCGCAAGCACAAAGTGCTCTTCCGGCAAATAGGCTTTGCCGCCCACAAGCTGAATGCCTTCCTCTTTAGACAAAGGTATCCGCAGGCTGTCATCATCAAAGGCTGCCTCAATAAACTTCCTGCCATACCTGACGGTCGGCGTAAGTTTGATTCTGGGCTTGTTCTGGTATATGTCCATATCAATTCTTCTTTAATTATTGTTTTGGACAATGCTTCCTCTATTAAATAGAGTTACGCAAGATAAGTATTTTTCCCTGATTTTTTGGCACTTTTGTCTGTTAATAAACGATAAACGCAAATCTTGCCTGTGACTTTACAGGCAAAGATGCACTTCCGTTCAATAGACGTGCACATACTGTACTTTCCCGTCAAGCAGTTCCACACAACGGTCGTCGGAAAAGCGCAAAGTCTCCAGAGTCCTGCCTTCCTTTTTGACTTCCGATTTGTGGTATGGCTCACCCCATGCGGAGATGACCATTTCCCTCGTCATGCCGGTATCGACCTTGCGGAAGGCAATCAGTTTCCCGTATTTCTTGCCGTACCGTTTTTCCAGCTGGCCGATACGTGCAGTGCTTACAAACTCGTACACCTCGTCACCTCCTATAGGAAATGCTTCCACTCGTACACCGTCAGCACCCTCCATCAGCAGAAACGCCCCATCACTGTTCATCTTCAGGCCGACGTCCACACAACGATACTCCGCACCTTCAGCCGGGGTGATGACCTGGCCATCCTCGGTCTCCACACGCTTGGCAAGCGACAGGAATGTCTGCCCAACAAAGCGTTTCAGTTTCTCATAATACCCTAAACAGGTCATGCTCAGCGGATACCTGAACGGGTTATAATACATTTCTTCTCCGCTTTCTTTCTCACGAAGCAGCAGGCAGCATCCTGCCGACAGGTAGTCTGTCTTGGTCCAGACCTTCACTACTTCGTAATATTTTCCGACCACCTCTTTAGCGGGGGTCGAACTGATATTGACCGCCTTGTACACCGTCCGGTCATCCCCAGTAAGGAAGTTGGACGTGTAGAAGGCATCCCAGTAGCCGTCCCTGTCATTTCTCGCCCCGTGCATGTACAGGGTCTGTCCCGGAAGGGAAGCGAAGCTCCGCTTCTCCACGTTCGTCAGGCTGTCATAGGGATGGGCATTTGTCACCGTGTACTCTTTCAGTCCATCGCTCTTGGGAACGATGTTAAGCTGTGCCTGGGCATACATCGCCGTAAACAGGAAGAAGGTCATAATTGGAATTGTTTTCATACTCAATCTCTTTTTTATGTTTACAGGTTTCATCTGAGGAAAGAATGTTCGGCTACTTGCCGGAAATAGAGAACAGAAACAAAGCCAGTCCTATCCCGACGGCAAGGATCACCCCCAGCCAGAAACGGAAAGCCTTTGGTCCGAGTGTTTCCAGCCAGAAATTCCCACCCCAGCTGCCCGGACGTGTATAGGTCCACTTCCACCCGCAAATTATACCCACAAGCCACAGCAGCAGTATTGCCGCCACTATCAGATAACCGTACCTCGGGCTTGTCTGAAGCAACTGCGGGAAGCCGGTTATAAATTCCCTGATTCTTTCAAACCATTCCATATAATAATCTTTTAAGAAAACAACGGCATCCGCCGTTCGCAAATTTAACGAAAAGTACACAGAATCAAAAGTTTCAGTCCCATTATTTGTCCTGTCATGCAGGAAGTTTTATTTTTGCACACAAACACCTGAATCATGGAATACATACTTATAGAATCTCTTAAAAACCACTCATTCCGGACACAATGGGAGGAATGGGTTCTCGAACTTGCCGAGGCGATCCGTCAGACCGATATCCGCGTTCCACGGACATGGACCGTTCTGGAACCTTTAGCCGGGAACACACCGGCCATGATATGGCTGACAGAGAAACTGAGAAAACTACAGCCGGCCCCCTCGTTTGAAAACAAGACAGAAACCGCACTATACATACTGGCAAGTTTCTGTCGGAACAACAGAGTGCTCGGTTATGTAATCGATACCTATATGCACCAATACAAAAAACGTAATACCCACGGTCTGTTGGTTTGCGCTAAAATCCTTCATGCAATAAGCCCGGAAGAAGAATATCCGCACCTTAACTTCCTGTATAACCTTATGGCCGGAAATGTCATCAGCGAATTCAAACGACACTTGAAAACAAACGATTCTTTCATGACCGAATCCGATTTCCGCCTTGCCGGAAAATATATTCCGGATTTCAACGGAGCAGGCTTCAGGGAAACAGTCCTTTTACGGGTTACAGCAAATATTACCGGAGAGGAACTCGCGAAGAAATGCCATATGTCCAATACCGTATTCCGGGAACGGTTCAAGCGTGAATTCGGCATGAACGTATCACAATGGCTGCGTGAAAGGAAAAAGGAGAGAATAGCAGGAATGCTAAAAAATCCGGCGATACCGTTATATCGGGTAGCGGAAAACAACGGCTTCAGGTCTGAATCAACCTTCTCCGACTATTGCAGACGGAATTTCAACAAAACACCCTTGCAGCTAAGAAAAGAACTGCTTGTCGGCACAGTCCGATAAAAATCAGAAAAAATCCGTCAGAAATCAGAACAGCACTTCACCGGCACCTCCGTAACTTTGTAAAAATCATGATACAAGGTTATGGAAATAAGGAAAGAAAATCCGGCAAAACCTTCGGGTTCCCTGCTGATAAAGATATTTGCCGGTTACACCATCCTGGCACTGCTGGTTATCGGACTCATAGCCGCCCTATGGCATGAAAAGAATGTTTTTGCCGAAGCGGAAAAGGAAGAGAACACGATGCTTGCACAACGCGAGCTGACCAGCAGAACTTTCAAGGCACTTGTCTCCCTTTTCCTGGACAACGAATCTGCATACCTGCGCGAAATGCCGGACCGGAAAGAATACAGCGAAAAAGAGAACAGAGTGTTTTTCATGCTTGATGAACTGCGGAAAGTATATACCGATTCCCTTCAGCAGGCACGCATTGATACGGTCGAGTTCCTGCTCAATCAAAAGCATGACCATATCCGTTCGCTGAAGACCATTCCATCCGCCCTAATGCAGATGGACAGCATTCTCTCAAAACAGCTCCCGGTACTGGAAAGAAAAATGACCTCTTCCGCCTCGTCAGTACATACAGAACAGCCCAAGACGGAAAAGAAGAATTTCCTGAGCCGCCTCTTTTCACGGAAAAAGAAACGTCAGGAGCCGGAAACCACAATACATCAGAATGCCAGACAAACCGACAATGTCCGTAACATCCGGAAATTCGGCGACGAAATGTACGAAGTGCTTGAGCGGCAAAACCGGCTGTTTGAATCCCTTGCAGATTCGCTGGACCAGAAAAACCGCGCTCTCAACCGGAATATCTCCAGACTTGTCAATGAACTGGAAAAAGAAGCGATGGAACGTACAGCCGAGCGTCATAGAAGGGTTTCGGAACTTAGGGAAGAAGCGTTCAGTACAATATGTATCATATCATCCGCGGCCCTGATGTGCGCCTTGCTGTTATCCATATTCATAACAAGGGACATACACAGGAAATACCGCAACAGAAAAGAACTTGAAGATTCCCACCGGCACAACCGCAAAATGCTGGAGATACGCAAGAAGATCATCATAACACTCTCTCATGACATACGGGGTCCCCTGAATGCCATCAGGGGAAGTGCGGAACTGGCAATGGATACCAAGGACAGGAAACGGCGCAATTCCTATCTGGACAACATATTGAGTTCCACGGGGCATATCATGCGACTGGTCAACAGCCTGCTGGACCTGTCACGCCTGAACGAAGCCAAAGAGACACTGAATGAGATACCGTTCCGTCTGGATGCTTTTCTTGCTGACATCGAGAAGGAATACTGCCGTATCGCCAATGACAAGGGCATAATGCTGTCCGGAGATTTTGTCGGGACCGGTGTCGCCGTGACAGGTGACGCGGACCGCATAGAGCAGATTATCAGCAACCTCTTGTCCAATGCCGTGAAATTCACGGTTTCCGGTTCCATCGGCTTCTCTGCCGTTTACAGGAATGATATACTGACAATAACGGTAAGAGACACCGGCATCGGCATGAGCGAAGAAACCATCAGGCGCATATTCACCCCTTTTGAAAGGGCGGCGGTTGAGATATGTCCTGAGGGTTTCGGACTGGGACTGTCCATCACCAAAGGACTCGTAACCCTGCTGAAAGGGGAAATCACCGTGAGAAGCAGTGTCGGGGAAGGCAGCACGTTCAAGGTAAGCATCCCGCTGAAGGAAACGTCGGAAGCGGTTACGGAAAAATGCAAGCCGCTTCCAGACTTTGCCAAAAGACTTCCGCACCGTATCATAGTCGTGGAAGACGATCCTGTCCAGATGGAAATAACACGTGATATCCTGGAAAGGAACGGTATCTGCTGCCATGCCTGCAAGAACGCAAAAGAGGTGGTCGGTCTTTTGAGAAAAGAAGAATATGACCTGATATTGACTGACATACAGATGCCCGGGACAAACGGATTCAATCTGCTGAATCTGCTGCGCAATTCCAATATCGGCAGTTCACGGAGCATCCCGATAGCTGCAATGACGGCAAGGGGTGACGAGGAGAAGGAGAATTTCATCAAGGCCGGTTTTGCCGGATGCATCCACAAACCTTTTTCAAGCCCCGAACTGCTTCTGTTCCTGTCGTCCATTATGGAAGACAAGAATATACCGGAGTCTCAGGCGATAAATTTCGGACCGCTTTTATCGGATTCAGGAAACAAACGAAAGGTTTTGATGATGCTTGTGGAAGAATCGGAAGCCAACAAAAAGTCTCTTGCCGCGGCGACAAGAGATCTGGACAGGGAACAGATAAAGGAAATCATACACCGGATGTTCCCCATGTGGGAGATACTCGGCATGACGGAAGAGCTTCAAGCCTACAGCTCCATTATTCACGATGACAAGTCAGAAGAACAGACCATGAAAGAATGGACTTTGAAAATAACAGCCAGCCTTGACAGACTTGTCTCGGCAGCAGAAAATGAGATAAACAGTTTAATCAGACAGGAGAATGAAAAGGAAAATACTGATAGTTGAAGATAACGTAGCCTTGTCCCAGTTGCAAAAGGACTGGCTTGAACGTTGCGGCTACGAAGTCAGAACTGCCATGGACGAACCGGCTGCAAGGAGAATACTGAATGCCGAGAACATAGCTCTGGTCCTTTCGGATGTAAGACTGCCTCAGGGGAACGGCATAGAATTGCTTGTGTGGATGAACAGGGAACATATCCATATCCCTTTCGTGGTGATGACCGAATACGCTTCCTATCCTGACGCGGTGCGTGCAATCAAACTCGGGGCAAAGGACTATCTGGTCAAACCGGTTCACAGGGAACAGCTCCTTGAACTTGTGGATACATTCCTCAAGCACATGTCCGCTGTCTGGAACGGTGAGAAACACCTGTTCAAAAGGACAAGCGCACAAGCGATGAAATGTGAAAAACAGGCCAGGCTTGTTGCCCCGTCCGACATGTCGGTCCTGATTCTGGGTGAAAACGGTACGGGCAAGGAGTCGGTTGCAAGAATGATACATCATTACAGTGACCGCCGTGAAGCTCCTTTTGTCGCGGTAAACTGCGGTGCCATTCCGGGTGAACTCGCAGTTTCTCTTCTGTTCGGTCATGCAAAGGGGGCATTTACCGGAGCGGATACGGCCAGACAAGGATATTTCGAGCTTGCAAAAGGGGGCACGCTGTTTCTGGATGAGATAGGGACGCTGCCTTACTCCGTACAGTCTGTCCTTTTGAGGGTACTGCAGGAAAACACGTACATACCCGTAGGGGACAGCAAAGAAAAGCATGCGGATGTAAGAATAGTGGCGGCCACAAACGAGGATATTCCCAAAGCAATAGCGGAAAGACGTTTCCGTGAAGACCTTTATCACAGGCTGGGAGAGTTTGAAATAACACAGCCTCCATTACGCCAGTGTCCCGAAGACATTCTGCCACTCGCGGAATTTTTCAGGAAAGAATCTTCCACCAAACTGCGAAGGGATACGGAAGGATTTTCCATAGAAGCCCAGCAACTTATCCTTTCCTACGACTGGCCGGGAAACATCCGGGAGTTGCAGAACAAGATAAAAAGGGCTGTACTGCTGACAGAAAACCCGATTATTGAACCGGAATACATGGATATCAGAATCAGTCCGGATACCGTATCTGCAAATTCTGTCTATTATGATGGAATGACGGAAGAAAAACTGTCCATAATCAAAGCCCTGAAAGCCACAGGCGGCCACAGGAAAAAAGCGGCAGAACTGCTCGGCATCAATCCTGCCACACTGTACCGTAAGATGAACAAATACGGTCTGAAATGAATATTTTTTGCAGGGAATTGCCTGTAATTCCGGCAAAATGACTAATTTTGTAACAGACTGGTCCATCGGCCATGTCTGTATTTTGAAATAGAATATGACGACGCCGCAAAGCGGCTGTCGCCTTATTATACATAAGTCGCAAGACGTCTCGGACGGGAATCTGACAAATTCGAAAATACAGAGACTTTTGCGTGCAGCTTATGCTATGCCTAAAAATAGCGTGAGCTCATGCAAGTTTCTGTATTGGGCTTTGTCAGAGCCTCCGTTCGGAACAGCGTGAGTTTCACGCTTTTATTTATAACAGGAAGAGGTATGGCAAAAGTTCAGATCGTATTCGCAATGACCATCGACGGTTACTTCCCGGATGATGACAGGCTGATGGAATGGATAAGAGAAGACAGGAACGGATTCATTCTCTGGGAACAGCACGGCACATTTTCCATAGCTCCTGACTACCCGATGGTAGATCTTATCTGTTTCAAAGATTCCGCTTCTTCTGATTCCATATTCCAGGCAATAATATCCAAACGTGAAGATACGGAAATATTACGCAGATTGTCCGTATATCACCTTCCCGACGAAATTGTCATCTACATGCTGCCTGTAATTTCCGGCCATGGAATACGAATATGTGATTTTCTTGATTCCTGCTCCTGGAATCTGCACTCCTCAAAAAGTTTCCGTAACGGTATTTGCCGTCTGATATATCGCAAAACATTGCAATAGCTTCTCGCAACTGCAATGTTTCTGCAACGTTACCCAAACATGTCTTTTTGAATTTCTATTTTATATCTCACTGTAATCCAGTGGGATATATTTTTATGTGGGTGTGTATTGCTGCATTGGTCCATGTTTTGGCCTATATCATAATGAAACCTGTTGCGCAACATGGTGTAATTAACGGAATTATTGCACTAAAAAACAGAATTCATTATGATACAGATAGACAGGGAGACATTCCAGATGATGCTCCATCAGATAATGGAACGGTTTGACAGGATAGATGACAGACTGAACCGCATGAACAGGCAGACGGCCGCCCTTGAGGGTGACAAGCTGCTTGACAACCAGGATATGTGCGAACTCCTTGGTGTTACCAAGCGTACCCTTGCACGCTACCGCCAGAAGAAGCTCGTCACATACTACATGATTGACGGACGTACATATTACAAAGCTTCGGAAGTCCAGGACTTCCTGAACAAAAAGGGAAAGGTGCTGCCTGCGAGAATAAAAAAGGAACTCGGTCTTCAATCCTAATAAAATGACGGTATGGAAATTATATGTATGGAAAAACAGACCTTTGACGAATTGGTTGTCCGCCTAAGCCTGATTGAGAAAAAAGTCACCGGTATATGTAGTCAGACCAAAGACGCGGGACTGAAAAAATGGATGGACAATCAGGAGGTATGCGGGATTCTCCGAATATCCAAGAGAACACTTCAGGTATATCGCGAGAAAGGACTGTTGCCTTTCACCCGGATCAAGAACAAGTTCTTCTACAAACCGGAAGATGTACAAAGCCTGTTGGAATCAAGTTATCACCCACAAAAAAGAAAGCCATGAGTTACGATCTTATAGAAAAAAAAGACCCGAGAATCGATGCCATTTTCAAGGGATTGGAAAACATGGAACGCATGATAAATGCAATGCAGACAGCTCCAAGACCCGCATTCCACGGTGATTATTTCCTTACGGACGAGGAACTTTCAAAACTGTTGAAAGTAAGCCGGCGTACCTTGCAGGAATACCGGACCCTCGGTGTAATACCTTACTACCTTATACAAGGGAAAGCCCTTTACAAAGAATCGGACATAAAGAAAGTTCTTGACGACGCTTATAAAAGATGCAGGGAAGAACAGCGATGGGTATGAAACGAAATTAAAGAAACGGCCTCTTTACAAGGTCGTTTCTTTGTTGTCGGACAATTGGTATCCAAATCTCCTTCTCCGCTTCCTGACAATAACATCTTCTTCATACAGACCAGGAGTCCGGTCCATTCCGGCTGCTTTCAGCCGTTTCATGTCCTCGCCAACTTTCCTGTCAGTCACTTTGGCGTAAAGCTGCGTGGTCTCAATACGCATGTGTCCCATCATTTTGCCGACTGTTTCGATTGGAACACCCAATGAAAGGGTTATATGGGTTCCGAAATTGTGTCGTGCCTTATGAAATGTAAGTTCAAATCCATAAACTTCACCCAACTGGCGGGCGAGCATAATGAAATATGTACGACTATACAGATTGAAGACCTTGTCATCCTTTCTCTGTTCCCGGTATTTCTCTATTATCTTTAACGGAATATCCAACAATCGGACAGAAGACAGTGTTCCTGTTTTCTGGCGGTGGATATGGATCCACCATGAACCGTCTTCAGACTGGGTAATATCATTTGCCCTCAATTTTTTCAAATCCGTATAGGCAAGTCCGGTAAAGGTGGAGAAGATGAACATATCCCTTACAAACTGAAGCTGTGGTTTCTCGACAGGTGTCGTAAGCAGTGTCTTCAGGTCTTCCAGCTTCAGATGACGGCTTTTCCGTTTGGGCAGTTCAGGATGGAGACGGCAGTACGGATCACGACGTATTGTTCCCTGGCTGACGGCCCGCATGGTCATCTTCTTCAGCCTGTAAAGATGTTCATGCACGCTCTTCGGGCTTAAATTCCTGTCCGTCCTGAGAAATAGTTCAAAGTCATCGTAGAACACACGGTCAAGACTACGTAGCAGTACATCCTCTACGCCACGTTTTTCCTGGACGAAAGCCGAAAGATGCTTGTATGAACGCAGGTAAGAGTCATAAGTTTCTTTTATCCGGTCTATTCCGATACGTTTTTTGAACTCCTCATTATGCTCCCGGAAAAGAGCCAGGAGTGTAAGCGGTTTCTGGCCGACCCCCATCACGGCATTCTTTACCTGCTCCGCCGTAATGAATCCAAGGCTGTTCTTTATCCGTCTGTAATGCTCCCTGATTTCTTTGGTCAAATCATCGATGGCCCGGTTAACGGTGATGGCATTCTCACTGCGGCCATCAGCCCGTCCCTTTTCCGGATTCCAAACGGCAGGATTGACAGACACTTTCGTTCCTACCTGTTCCCATTTGGCATCTATGCTTATCTTGCACAGCAGCTGGCATGTTCCGTCTTTACGGATTTTGGTACGGTTTATATAAAACAATATCGCAAATGTACTGCGACGTTTGATTTCCATATTATCAGTATTTCTTTTCATAATCCTATTTTTTGCCATTATCAAATAACTACAGAAAACCTCTCAGCAACTTTTTTATCCAATGCTTTTGTATCTGTATCTATCTTATTGTCTGTCACCTTTGCGTAATGCTGTGTGGTCTCAATACGACTGTGCCCCAACATCTTGCTGACCGTTTCAAGCGGTACGCCATGGGAAAGTGTAATTTCTGTCGCATAGGTATGACGGGCCACATGGAAGACCAGCTTACGTCCTATACCGCAAATTTCGGCGATGCGTTTCAGATAACGATTCAACGAACTGTTGGAATACATGGGGAGAAGCTTTCCTTCAGGAGCCATATCACGGTATTTTTCAATGATATGGAACGGCAGTTCCATAAGCGGTATTTCAAAATCTACACCGGTTTTCTTGCGAGAACTCCTGATCCACCAGGTACCATCTTCCGCGAGAGAAAGGTTTTCATTCGTCAACAGACGCATGTCGCTGTAGGGAATACCGGTATAACAGGAAAACAGGAACATATCTCTCACATGATAAAGAATCTGATCATGGAGAGGTGTTGTCATAATTCTATTCAATTCTTCAGAAGTGAGATATTTCTGTTCCGGTTTCGGATGTACCGGTTCATATCCGACAAACGGGAATACTGTTATTATACCATCCGCGATGGCTTCTCCGACAATTGTTTTCAGTTGCACGGTAAGATTGACTATTGTACCTGAAGCCAGACAACATTCCGTACGCAGATGCAAGTCATATTTTTCAATGAAGGAACGGTCCAATGCGGCAAAAGGGATATCTGACAGCTTATATTGCACCTGTAAAAAACGTACCAGATGATTGTAGGAATTGCGGTAAGCCCTCAATGTCTTTTCCGTACGATTGATCCCAACACGTTTCTCGAAATTTCTAATAAAAAGTCTGAAATAGCTTAACAGGGTTTCCTGTTCCGAAGCCATACCCAGAAGTTGATGCTTCACATCCTCAGCTGTTACCGACTCACGGATTACGGATTGTTCCGCATAGATGCTAAGTGCAGCCGCACGTATTTCATCCAGTCTGTTGTTGATTTCCCTGGCCGCTACACTTTTCCCACACGCCCGTCCGGACGACCATAATGACTGTGACACACGAAGCTTGACACTGAATGCTGTTTCAGAGTGCTTGCCGACAATAAGCCGCGCCATTACGGGACAGTTTCCCCTGGCATCCGCCTCGCTCTTTTTAAGGTAGAACGAAACCTTTACATCTGTCTGATTCATAATCTGTTCCATTGTTTGCAAAATTAACAGAGACAGAGTTAATCATCGGCATGTCAAATATCGTCAGACATCGTCAAAGCTATCACCATTGACTTCCGGAACCTATATTTTTCATATCTCAAAAAAAATAAGTATCTTCGCTAAGCCAAAATGATGAAACTGCGTTCTTTACGGTCGGAACAGAAGTGACTATTCAAACGGATTAATGCAACCGGAATGGGCAACGGATAGGTAGCAATTTTTCTGCTTAACTCTTCAAATTACAGCTTTAAGGCACATATTGACAAATGTGGAATAATGCCGTGTATCTCCCTGAAAACCCAATAGTTTACATTATTCTTCCTAAATCCATCCGAAATCGGGCGAGTTTCGCTATCTTTATATCATCAAAAAAGGATATTGAATGGCAAAAGAAGATGCAACCGGACAAGCTGTGGAATCCTCAATGGAACAGCTGCTGGATATCAACCGTAAACAGAGTGAGATCATCTCGGCCCAGGCAAGGACCATAGAAGAGCTCCGGGGTACGATAGTTGAGCTGAACGCCTCCCTGGCATGGCTGAAGAGGAAGGTGTTCGGAAAGATGAGTGAGAAATGCAAGCCTGTCTATAACGGAGACCCGAAGCTCCCTTTTGACTATGGCGACCTGGAACAGATAGAGGCGGAAATCGAAGAGGCCCGGAGCAGGGCGGCTGAACAGATTACCGTCCCCAAGTCCCGGGCCGCCAATAAAACGCCACGCCGTAACCGGGTCGTCATGAATAACCTTCCGGTTGTAACAGTCGTCATCGAACCGGAGAATGTCGATTTAAGCAGATACGTCAAGATAGGCGAGGAACATACCAGGACCCTTGAGATGAAACCCGGCTACCTCTATGTGAAAGACACGGTACGTCCCACATATGCCCTGAAAAATGAAATGGAGGCCGTTGACAACGGAGAAAAGGCTGTAATAACCGCTCCCATGCCACTGATGCCCATATATAAAGGCATGCCCGGGGCTTCCATGCTCGCTGAGGTCCTTTTACAGAAGTACGAATATCATGTCCCGTTCTACCGACAAGTGAAACAGCTGGAACATCTGGGTGTGAAACTGTCCAGAAACACATTGGACGGCTGGTTCAGACCGGTCTGCGAACTTCTCAGACCACTTTATCTGGAACTCAGGAAGAAAGTACTGGCCGCAGATTACCTCCAGGTTGACGAGACCACGCTTCCGGTTATAAACCATGAGAGGCATAAAGCCGCAAAAGAATACATCTGGATAGTCCGAGCGGCTGTGCCGCGTCTGCTCTTCTTCCATTACGACAACGGATCGCGTTCACAAAAAGTTGCGGTCAGGCTTTTGAAAAACTTCAAAGGATATCTCCAAAGTGACGGCCATCCTATTTATGACGCCTTTGAGGATAGAGAGGACGTGTGCCTGTGTGGCTGTCTCGCACATATCCGCAGGCATATAGAGCTGTGCAAGGAAGAAAATCCGGAATATGCCATGCAGGGACTCAAATTTATCCAGGATATGTATAATGTGGAATACATGGCGGATAAACAGGAACTCCCGTATGAAAAACGTGCTGAATTACGTCAACGTCTATCCGAGCCGATACTTGACAGCTTTGAACTTTGGCTTAAAAACACATACCCTAAAGTTCTAAAACGAAGTCTTATAGGGAAAGCCATAGCCTATGCCTACTCCCTGCTGCCAAGAATGAAACCGTATCTCCATGACGGAAGAATCTTTATAGACAACAACCGCTGTGAGAATGCCCTGAGGCCACTGGTCATATCAAGAAAGAACATGCTGTTCTGCGGAAATCACGAAGCTGCTGAGAATACGGCTATAATCTGCTCCTTGCTTGGCTCATGTAAGGAACGTGGTGTCAACCCCAGAGAGTGGCTGAATGATGTGATCAGTAAACTCCCCTATTATCTGGCACCCAAATCAGACAGAGACCTGAAGGAACTGCTACCGGATGTATGGAGAAAATAATCGGGACAGTTCCGGGAAAATGCAGGAAAAAACGGGAAAAAGCGAGATTGACACTCAATAACAACCCTGAGATAAGTTGGCATATGAAAAAATCGAGACGCACTTACAATGGAGTGCACCTCAATAAAAAATCGAATACACAAGATGTAGTTGAGCAGTCGCTTACAAATTATGGATACTGCCCAATATACGTAAGAAATGGACCATGCCACTGGCCAATTGGGCTACCATCTCGCAACAACTGGCTATAAAGTTTGGAAACCGGTTTAAATTATTGTAATTTTACGCTCGTCGGGACGGGTGGTCCCGCCCCTTGGCGCGGGCCGTTCCCCGACCGATGAGTTTTCTAGAGATAAATAATGCGTGACACAGTTTATTTTACACTACCTGATTCCGTATCTGCGACACTTCTCCCCACACAGGTTTCCATGTTTCATCGAAAGTTGAAGCCCCGGCTTCCACAAGTGTAAAACCATTCATCAAGCCCGGGTCACCCACCAATTCCAAGCCCAGTTTCGATGGATTAACCACGGCTTTCTCTTTGTAAAACAACTGATAGACCGGCTCTCCCAAAGCATTTACGGTAAACTTAAGACGGAGATTTCCATCAGGCGAAGTGATACCTTCGGCCATCGCCACCTTTCCTACTACCACGAAAAGCAGAAAGCAAATCCACTTCACAGATGCATAATGCATGTTCTTCATATTTTTTTATTAATGGTTTCTAAATCTATCATTACTGTTTAGGAGTCAACTTCAGCAACACGACACCGTGTGCAGGAATATCAAACTGCATCTTATCCTTGGTACTTCCGATGTCCTTATGTTTCCATAAGTCGCGTACTTTGTATTCTTTCTCCCAGAAGCGGACATCTGCAAAAGAGAGGTTTTCTTTCTGCAAAACGGTTTCCACATTCCAGGGTTGTTCATCGCGGTTAAAGAAACATACTGCGGCTTCACCATTGGACAACTGCTTCACCCAAATTTCATGCTCACCCACTTTCATGTATCGTCCACCTTGTTTGCCAAGCTTGTCCTGATTCACTGCAATCACTTCTTTATTTGTCAAAATTCCAAGTGTCTCCTTGTCCATTTTACGAATATCATTACCCGCGAGCAAAGGGGCAGCAAGCATACACCACATCGTGAAATGAGAGCGATTCTCTTCCATCGTCAGCACACCATTACCCACCTGAAGCATGTCCGGGTCGTTCCAATGTCCCGGTCCGGCGTATTTGTGCAAGTCGGCATTCTTGTCAATGATTTCTACGACACCGCATCCTCCCCAATAATTAATACCTTTAAAAGCATTGATAATGTCACCGGTAGTCCTCCAAAGATGTCCGATGCCTTTTGCCCATGTCCAAGGCTGGCTGTTTCCCCACTCGCAAATAGAGAATACGATAGGACGCCCGGAAGCCTTCAGGGCATCACTCATTGTTTTGTAGGCAGCTTGAGGATTCTGGCCTTCATCAAAACACCAGTCATACTTCAAATAATCCACTCCCCATTCCGCATAAGTGCGTGCATCCTGAAACTGATAGCCACGGCTTCCCGGTCGTCCGGCACAAGTCAGCGTTCCCGCACATGAATAAATACCGAATTTAAGTCCTTTGGAGTGTATGTAATCTGCCAAAGCCTTGATGCCGGAAGGAAAATTCTTTTCATCAACCAGAATGTTTCCTTCATTATCCCGGCCTACCTGCCAACAATCATCTATATTGAGATACTCATATCCTGCATCCTTCATGCCGGTAGACACCATCAAGTCTGCAATCTCACGAATCTGTTTTTCATTAATGTTACAACTGAAGCAATTCCAACTATTCCACCCCATAGGAGGAGTCAAAGCCAAAGAATCGGTACTGTTTGCACGGGCAGAAATGACAGTGCAAACTACAAATAATAAACATAAAAATCTTTTTTTCATAATACAATTGTTTTTCAAGGAATAATTAAATATTTCAAGTTTCGCAAGTTACCTTTGCGCTTTCAAAACAATCTCAACGCTCTTCCTCCGAGAGAGAGCATTAAGATACAACAGTTCATCAACAATCTGAAAAATTTGAGAAACTTCAGTTATTATAAAACACAAAATCAATGGTTCCTTAAATATCAGATTATCGGTCTTATAAAACCACTATCGCAATGATGCTATATCAATCACCAACCGGCTATCATCCGTGATGTGTGTAGTAGTAAACTTTACTTTATCATCCAGCCTTACCTTAATCTCTACTGTAGCATTGCCAAGGATAGTACCTGCCTTGTTGTCCAGTAGAATTTCAAAGTTCAGTGTCGACTTGTTCGTCACTTTCACCAGAGCCTGATTGCCTTTCACCTCCTTCACTTCATAAGAGAGGCACGCCTTGACCAGAGATAGCAGGTTCTTCTCAGAGCCTATCAGTATATCCCCGAACTTCACTACCGAACGCCCGGCAAGGAGAGCTTCTTTCACTCCTTCCTGAGAACGTTCTTTGGCAAATACAATCGTCATCGGTCCACTTTGTTTGTCCGTACGATACGTTTGCTTATAAACGCCATGTATATCGGTATTTCCCATATATGTCAGGCCGTATTCCTTACAGTAATTAAAAGCTTTCGGATAGTACTCAAAGCCGTTCACCACCTCTATTCCATGTATTTTTTTTTGCTTAATCAAATCTTTATGGACATTATATAAAGTGCTTGTGTCGTTAGGCCACCCCGGATGATTCCACATAATGAAGGCCCCTTGCTCCAAAGCGTTGTCAACAGCTCTCAGAGGATCTTCCACGTCCAGTGCATTGGCATCCGTCAAGAAGAGAGCATTGATGTGCCCTATCGGCTTGGAACGGGTTATCTCGGCTCCCTGAATTACTATCAGATTGGAAGCTTTCTCTACAGTCTTTGCCCTTTTGTAAGATTCGTTATGGTCGGCCTTGATATAGTCTTTATTGGGGCGATATTCTATATGGTCGGTAATGGCTATCACATCCAGCCCGCGAATAGCAGCTTCCCACACCCGATTTTCAGGTTTTATATCTCCATCGGAGAAGATGGTGTGGGTATGAAAATCACACTTCAGAGTTTTATATCCTTCCACATCGGGGATATAAATATATTCGCCCGAATAAGGCTGCTGTGCTTCCGGTACCTTCACTACTTCCAGGCCCTGCAACTGTGCAGAGCCCCGAAGTGTGAAAGCCGATAAAAAAACCAAAGATAAAATTAACTTTTTCATTCGTCTCTCTATTTTATAGTTTGCTATTTTGCAGGAGTAATCTTCACGAAGGTGACACCGTGATAGGGAACTTCCGTCCGGAAGATGCCGTTCACCTCTCCCAAGTCTTTCTGTCGCCACAAGTCACGAACCATTGCTTTTCCTTCAATGCCAAGCTGTTTCAAATCAAAATCAAAAGCATACTCTCTCATCTGCATAGCTTCAGCATCCTCCTGATCCCAAAGAATGAAATAAGGGTCTACATGGAAGAAGCCCACCGCATAAGAACCGTCGTACAGTTTTTTACTCCATACTTGGCCGTTCTCTACCATCATCTTCTTGGCGGGAGCCACCATGGGGTCTTGGCTGACTGCTATCACTTCGTTGTTGGTCAGCAGATTCAGCGTAAAATCGTCCATATTTGCCATGTCGCAACCTATGAGTAAAGGAGAAGAAAGAAGGCACCACAAAGAAATATGAGAGTACTGTTCGTCTGCCGTAAGATATGAATCGTGCACTCTGCTTCCCCAGCCTTGACCAAGCTTGCCAACAACCAGCATGTCGGGGTCATTGTTTCTGCCCGGAGCCGTAGCATCCGCACAAACATCCTGGAAAGTACCTATAGCTGTCACAACATTCCATTCGTCCGTGATGTCGCGAGTAGTGCGCCATTGGTTTCCTCCTGCTTCCGGTGCCCAGTTCCACACATTGGGAGCGCCATAACCCACACAGTAAACAATGTCACGGTTCACCTTATCCAATGCCTTGCGCATCACGATATAGGGTTCCTGAATAGTCTTCTCTTCCGAATCTTTTTCTATCTCCAAATATCCGCAATAGTCATATTTCAAATAATCCACTCCCCAGCGTTCCCATGTCTTGGCATCAATTTCTTCGTGCTGGTAGCTGCCCACATGTCCGCCACAAGTGATATGTCCCGGTGAGGAATAAATACCGAACTTCAAGCCCAATCCATGAATATAGTCTGTCAATGCCTTGAAATCGGGGAATTTATCGTTTGAAAGTATCTCGCCCTGCTTGGTACGCGCCGCAGCTTCCCAACCATCATCTATATTCACGTATTCCCATCCGTAGGCATGCAGTTTTTCGTTCATCATGCGGGCTGCGTCACGCACTTTCTCGTCGTTCACAGAAAGCCCCCAACAGTTCCAACTGTTCCATCCCATAGAAGGAGTCAAGGCTATGGCATCCCCTATTTTAACAGTTACCTCTTTCTGGGCCGTACCTTTGTCATTGGTGGCTTTGAGCGTTACCTTATACTCTCCCTCTACTGTGGCTTTACCCGTAATGCGACCGGTAACAGCATCCAATTTCACACCAGCCGGAAGCCCTTCGGCCTCAAACTTCATGGGGCGGTTGCCGGTAGCCATCACGGACCATAGAAACGGATTACCCGGACGTGCGCCATAGACCAGCGGATTGTTGATGACCGGACTTTCGGGAGCAGGAGGCGTAAGGATATACTTCTCTTTTGCCACCGGTTTTGCCCACGCAGGAACAGGTTTCACATCGCCACGGGTCGTTATCTTCACATTGAGCCAGTCGGCATGGTCGTACATAATGCCGTCACCACATTCTTCTACCAATAGCAGCACTTTGTCCACCCCTTTCAGGTTTACATTAAACTCTTTTACAGGATCTCCTTTCTGCATCACTCCACTCTTCCAGAGTTCCTTCTTGTCACCGAGAATCTTGAACTGAAGTTTGCCTGCAAACAAGTTCTTGTCATCAGCTCCTGCCAAACCGGAGATAGAAACGGCCTTTCCATCCAAATCGTACAGCAGGCGGCTGATGGAATGGGCACCAAGTCCACGTTCATAAACAACTCCATTCACTGTAAGCGGGGTATGTACTACGGAACGGTTGACTTCAAGCATTCCCCAGTCCTGAACATAACAGGAATCTTGACCGAATTCATCCAGCCACACTTCTTTAGTAGGCCCGTTGTCGCAAGACTGCAAGCTCCAAGCCCCCATCAACATTGCAGCCATAAGTGCTGCACATTTTTTAATTTTCATTTCTTTGTGTTTTTTGTAAAATCAAGTGAGATTATACTCACCTGCAAAATCCAATTTATTGTAAATAATCCCTACCAACATACGATATTTTTAAAAAGCCCCTCTAGGGCACACTCTGAGAGGGGCTATAATCAGTATACGACTGAATAGGGTTCACTTCGGAACACAATTCGCGAATCCCCAAAAACGGCCATTATCCGTAATGTTCAATTACCACATCAATCAATCGCCTTTTCTACAAATACGAATATTATCGAATGCAAAATTACGGGCTATCTCAGGATCTATCTCCAAACGCATATTGAAGCTTGTGTACGAACCTGGATGGTAGTCCGGATAATCCTCTGACAAATATACATTAAACGGCAACGTAATTGTCTCCCAACGGTTGAAGTTCTGTATATTAAAGTCTGTAGCAACCCAATCGCATGTGGGAGCAGCCCAATAAAGATAATTACAGAACCTTATTCTGTCCTTGATGAATTGATTGGATGTGCGGAATTCACATTTCACCACATAATTCTTACATGATTCAAGTCCTAACATATCATCAGTATAAGGTATATCGCCTCTTTCTGCAATATACCACCAAGAGCTATATTCAGATTTATCATCTATTCTCAAGAAGTTACCGCTCAACCGTTGTGGATCTTTCTCATCAGTCACCACATTTGTCATAGAACTGGGCAAATATTCGTCAAAGTCCATAATCATAAAATCACAATCGTAGTAACGTCCGGGGCATACCGCCTCAACATTATACTTCACCCCTTTCACTTTAATTTTTATGTTCTTATCTACATCAACCGGTACTTTAGCAGTCAGATAATTATTAGCCGATTTAATGACCGGAGATACCTTTCCATTGAAATCGACAACAGCATTGAGCGAATCTATTTCATAGAGGTTGAAGAAATCTCCATAAATCATAATCGTATCACCCGGTGCCGTATATTCATTGAACATGCGGGAAAGCTTTAAATTGGGCGCTACCGTTTTAAAAGGAATTTCAAAACAACCGGCCGTATTATAAATACTTATTTTATCGGTTTTCTTGGTTGCCAGCTTTACCGGTATCTTTATAAACAGAATATCATCTTCTGTATATACCTCTTGCATATCCAGCTTAATGTCATCAATCAAAATAGAATCGATATTATGAACATCCAAACCGGTTCCATGAACAGCTATAAAATCCCCCAAAGCAGCTTCTTCAATGGTGGTATTCATATCAGCAATGGTGGTCACATTGGTCAGTTCAATAGGGAGTGCAACTCCGTCATCGTCAGAGCAAGATGTCCAAGAAATTCCCATAAGAAGAGCACCGACGAGATACATCTTCCTAAAACTCAATATCTTTTTCATTGTATTTTTCATCATATAGTTAATAAATAGGATTACCATCCGGGATTATTTTTCTCAATATAAGGGTTACCGTTAATTTCATCGGGCGGAAGGGGCATCAGCCAGTGCTTCTCCTCACGTCTCTTCAAATTACCGTTTTCATCCATACCGATAGCATTCATTACCGATAAATAAATACCCCAACGAATCAAGTCGGTACGACGATTCCCCTCAACTGCAAACTCTTTAGCACGCTCTTCCAAGATAAACGAACGGAAAGTTTCTTTCGTAAACGGAATCTTCTCATGACGCTTGCTTACCAGCGTACTATTGTTACGCTTATTCAACAATTCAATCTTAGAGAATGCATCTTGGGTAGGTCCATTCAATTCATTATCAGCTTCCGCATACAGTAACAGCACTTCTGCGTAACGCATAAAAGGCCAGTTAAAGTCTTTACGATTACCGTCAATTTCACCCGTCACTGCCGTAAACTTAGTAAAACGAGAACCGTAATAAGCACCATACGTAGGCTGGTCGGTCTTCTGATAAGCTCCAATACCCTGGTCGGCATACGGAGCCTCTTCACGGTTCACGTATACACTGTCACGCAACGGGTAGTAACGCCAGGTATAAATGCCCAGTTCTTCGTTATAAGAATCGGGGTAACGGTGCAGAATGCCCCATGTAATACGTTCATCTTTCCAATCATCGAACATCTGCAGCCAGTGATCGCGATAAGTATAATAACCAGAACCCAGAGTTCTATCCTCTTTCCAATAGCCGTAATACGATTCGCTGATATAGTTTCCGGCAAGATTATCCCCTTCGGGATAAGTCTGTAATGTAAACAGGAATTCCGGCCCGTTCTTATTGTCGATTTTCCATAATTCTTTCTGACTGGAAGCCAACACACACTCTCCTTCTGCAATCACTTCGGCTGCTTTCTCTTTGGCCAGTTTGTAATACTCCTGAGAATTGAACTCTTCATATCCCGGAAGACGAATCTTGTTATGCCAGATTTCCTGAGGCATCAATGCCGATTCTGTTCCATCCGGATTCGTAACCTTGCCGGGACCACCCTTTACCATGACTTTGCCACTCTCCATCGAAGCAGAACCAATCGTAGCATAGACTAAAGCCAACAGCGACTTGGCTGACGCACGAAATACATGCCCTTTCTTATAATCCGAGTCTGTACGAGGCATCAGCAACGTTTCAGCCTCCTTTAAATTGGCTATAATGTCCTCATACACTTCCTTGACGGAAGCTCTGGGCTGGTAACTGCTGTTACCTTCACCAATAGAAGTTTTAAACAAAGGAATACCACCAAAACGACGTACTAATTCAAACTCCGACCATGCCTTGAGAAAACGAAGTTCACCCAACGCATTATTCTTGGCTTTCTCAGGTACATTGGTCATCTTGTCAATCAGATAATAGTGGTAATTGGCACGATGAATGGCGGTTGAATAATATGCAAACACATTATTTATACTACCATTGTTATAAAAGTTACCGGTACCGGTTTCTTTAAAAGCCCAACCCGGCCCTGTCTGATAGTCATTATCATAATTAGTAGCAGAATCATAACTACCCCATTCAAACATCCAGGCCAACGGTTGGTAAGCGCCATTTACCAACAGTTCATACTCACCATCAGCAGACAAGTCTTCACCTGAAATAAATGTATATACTTCTTCATCCAACGTACAAGAAGTCATCAACATGGAGCCTAAGCCCAATGCCATTAATATATTCTTAAATTTCATAGTCATCATTATTTAAAATCCAATTTGAACACCAAAATTAAATGTACGGGCACTTGGATAAGAAGCCATATCCACACCTCTGCGTTTAGGGTCACTACCAAATGAATTCACATCAGGGTCCATCCAACTATAACCGGAAATTGTAAATAGATTGGAAACGCTGGCAACCAAATTAATACTCTCCACAAACTTCATCGGATGGCGGAAACGGTAGCTCAAGCTGACATTCTTGCAACGCAAGTAAGATCCATCCTCAATGTAACGGTCAGATGCCTTCATAGAACGTGTACTGGTTCTATTGGCACGCGGCCATTTGGCATTTGCCCTATTTTCGGCAGTCCAACGATTGTTATAAATAAAATAAGGCATATTATCCACGCTGGCCATATCAAATTTCTTAAGATTGACATTCAACACGTCATTACCTTGTGTACCCTGCAAGAAGAAACTGAATGTCCAGTTCTTCCATTCCAATGTATTGGTTATACCATATTGGTAATCCGGGTTGGTATTACCTATAATCTGACGGTCTCGATTATCAATTACAGGATCGTCATCAAGATTCTTGTATTTCACTTCACCTACCATGCTTTTAACCTTAGAGTCCGTCTCATTTCTATACAACGGATCTGCACGGACTTCGGCCTCATTGTCATAAAAGCCATCTTCCACATACCCATATAGAGTACCGATAGGCTCACCATTACGTACCAAGAACATGTTCTCAATACCCCAAGCCACATCAGAATATTGGTCGGCATCCAAACCACCCACCTTATTACGGTTGAATGAAATATTGGCATCTATAGACCACAAGAAATTACGTGCCTTTACAGGAATGAAATGACCGGAAATTTCCAACCCTTTATTTGTTACATTACCATAGTTTGCCTGAATACGGCTAAAACCGGAACTCATAGGAATAAGCTTATCCAACAATAGGTCTTTTGTCTTCTTATAATAGGCATCTACTGTCAAATTAACACGGTTATTCAAGAAAGCAATGTCCAAACCTATGTCAAACTGATTGGTTGTCTCCCATTTCAGAAGAGCTGCTGCAGGTCCTCCCCAGCGGGATTCTGCCATACCACTCTGCAATGAACCACCCATACCGTAGTTAGAAACAACAAAACGGGAACGGGTAGCATAGGCACTGACCCCCTGACCTCCGGTCTGTCCGGCACTGACACGCAATTTCAAGTCATCGAAGAAATTCAGCTGCTTTACAAAAGACTCATCAGACAAACGCCAAGCAACGGCTCCCGAATAGAAGTTATTCCAACGATTTAACTCTGACAATTTACTGGAACCGTCACGACGCATAGAAAAAGTGAATAAATAACGGTCCAGCAAATTATAATTGGCTCTGAACAGATAGGACATCAGCTGAGACTTTCCACGACTACTTTCCATACGACGGTCCTTAGTTCCTGCTTCAATGACGTTGTCTTCAGTCATATCGTTCGGGAAATTAGATGCAGCCATCCACTTACTATGCCACATGCTGTTTTCATAAGTCATACCAAGCACAGCATTAATGCCATGAACTCCAAACTTCTTGTTGAAAGTCAACAAAGACTCTGTCGAAATGCTTTCATAAGCATCATCTGACTTCGTTGCATAACCATTTGTAGGAGCTATACCCGCACCGGTCCAACGGTTATTATAGGTATTACGTTCATAATAGCTATAACCGTAACCAAAATTCTGACGGAATTTCAACCAGTCGGTAAACTTCAATTCACCAAAGCTTGAGATAAATACATTCAACGTCTCTTGGATATTCTTCTCCGTATGTACAGTCAAATAAGGATTAGCCAAACCGGTAGAGAAATCTTCCGAAAAGCCAGAGTCTTTATTGGGATCGAATACCGGACGAGTAGGATTAAACGAAATAGCTGCAGGAATTACACCATACGTTTCACTATTGGTACGTGCCAAACGATTATCGGAAGTTGCAAAACTGATGTTAGTACCTAACTCTAAAAAATCATTGATTTTACGGCTGTTGTTAGCTCTCGCTGTATAACGTCTATAATAAGAATTAACAATCACACCCTGCTGGTCAGTATAACCACCGGAATACATATAGTTACCTTTCTTATCACCACCCGATACTGTAACATTATAATCTTGGCTTATTGCTGTCTGAAAAATTTCATCCTGCCAATTTGTTCCATAACGTACCGGTCCTCCTTCTTTTTCGACAAAACCCTTCCGGTAATCCCATGGACTTGGCTTATACTCCTGACCTACTACAACCATTTCTCCTGTAATAGGATCCGGAGCTTTCACCGGAGCCCAATATCCCACCAAAGGATATTCCAATTGGCTGTCTGCCTCAGAGTAACCGTCATACAAGAGACCATTCGTGATACGTTCATTACGGTACAAAGCGTAATCACAAGCATCGAGCACATCAATACGTTTTACCGGATTAGAGATACTAAGGTTAGCAGAAAGCTGAACTTTTGCCTTTCCCTCAGCACCGGATTTAGTAGTAATAAGCACAACACCATTGGCAGCACGAGAACCATAAATAGCGGTAGCAGATGCATCTTTTAAAACTTCAATAGATAATATATCTTGTGGACTAATGGTACTCAATGGATTATTACTCTGTTTCATACCATAATCCGTTGTACGTCCTTCACCCATAGAATACGGCATACCATCGACTACATACAAAGGCTCTGTACTGGTAGTAAACGAATTGGCACCACGAATTTGGATATTTATACCGGCACCCGGGGCTCCGTCAGACTGGGACACATTTACACCTGCCATTTTGCCTTGCAAACCTTGATTCACACTCACAGGGTTTGTTTTCAGCAAATCTTCGCTCTTTAAAGAAGATACAGATCCCGTTAAATCTCTTTTAGGAACAGCACCATAACCAATAACAACTGTTTCTTCCAACATTTGGCTGTCCTCTTTCAAAGTTACATTAACAGTAGTCCTACCCTTAACAGCTACCTCTTGTGTTCTATAGCCAATAAAAGAAAAAACCAATGTCGCATTTTTAGGAGCATTTACAGAGTAACGTCCATTAACATCTGTTACAGCGCCATTCTGTGCATTCTTCACACGAACAGTAACACCGATTATCGGCTCGCCGAAATCGTCAGTTACTACACCCGTAATTTTAGAAGTTTGAAGCATTTCTGTCGTCTCAGCTTTCAAACCACTTGGAACCATCATAAGTGCCATTAAAAGCACTCCGACAATTCGAGTCATAGCTTTGTGTAATCTTTTCATAGATTCATTTTTGGATTAATAAATTAAGATTTTTTTCATTGTATTGTTTTTTATATCGCACTTCATTGTATTAATGAAATGCGATAATTAACGTTTCTATTAGCCTGAAATCATACTTTTTCTACTTAGACATATCTGTTTAAGATGGCTGCATCTTCCATATCCGGGCGGCTTCATTCCCATATAATATCAATTCATCTCAAACTATATTTCATATTTTCCGGATGACCCTATTATTCCTTCATTATATTACCTGGTTAACGAATACTTGGATTTACAAAAATCTCATCCATATACACATTTTCCAAAGCGTCAAAAGCAACTTTCACATAACGTGTCTTTTCTTTTAAATTATCTATCAAGACTGCGTCAATCCAAGCATCATGCTTGTTGTTAGGAAAATACGGAGTATCCTTTATTGAAGCCAGATTATAAGTCTGGCCATCTTGAGAAGTGTAAACATAAACCTTCAAAGGAGCACCTATCTTTTCCTGATTATAGTTCAAAGTACGTACCAGCACCTTTTGAAGCGAAGTATTCTTTTGCAAATCAATCACTACCTCATGATGACCTTTTTCAAACCTTACCCAACGGCTGTCTCCACTATCCTCTTCGGCTACCCGACCATCTGCCAGTGCCTTCATATCAACTTTACCAATCATTTCCGATTTGGCTGAATTGACCAACTTGTCAAGCAAAGCAGCTTCAAATAATTTCCAAAAACTGTCACCTTCTTTCCAAGCCATATAATTGTTGTATAAATTATTAGACCACACAGGTTGTCCCAATTGATAAGCAGACTTTGGGTCTTCGATAATTCCACCGAACATAAACGAAATTATTTTGTCGACACCAGCAACCGAAGCCGCTACCTGCTGTGACAGCAAACGGGAATAAGCAGCCGGAATCAAAGCAGATTGGCGGTCATTGGTTCCCTCTTCCCAAGTAAAGGTTTCGCAGTTCGCCCACATCTCAATATTCAGGCGATTGTGAATATCGCGCATCCTTTGCCAATTCTTTTTCAAGCGAGGAAGAGTAAATTTGTCACGTACACATCCCACCTCATCTTGATAAGCAATAATATCGACTTTCAATTTTGCCATCTGCTTCTCAAAATCAGGATGATCAAATTCGGACAGACCAATACCATACGGAGAAATCAAGGTCTTCTTTCCGGGAGTCAAAGAATGAGCCTTCTCTGTCAATGCATTTACTGACTGAACAGCATGCTCGGCAAAGATAGGGCAAAGACAATCTTCAACCGGAAGATACCAGCCATAGAAAGCTTTATGATTTTTATAGAGAGATGCCAATTCCTCCATAATCTGAAGCTGACGCTCCTTAATCACTGGATCAAGCAGATTATCATCCTGATCTTTTGCCCAACCGGTACTCATAAAAACCTTCATGCCATGTTTGGCAGCTTCGTCAAGAATCGCATCAACGGGGCTTTGCAATTTATCATTATATAACCACGGCATCAACTTTGACGGATAATATGCTTTCCCTTCATTAGCAACCTCCATGAACACCAAATATTCAATCCCCATGTTAGCCAATTCACGCACTTTAGCAGTCCATAATTTAGGATCCATATTATCAAAATGTTGTGGATTAGTATACTTATTCCGCACATCCTTGTAGGCTAAATTAATCCATGTACCCGTAATAGGCTGTACCACAGAAACCGATTGGACCATTTTTTCTTTTCGAGATTCGTCAGAACCCTTATTTCCCGCACATGCAGAAATTATCGGTAATGCAGCCAACAATCCCAATAGTCCCAACATTTTCATTTGTTTTTTTTGTCTCATAGTATATTATTTAAAATAAAGAATTTAATTACCACCAGATATAATTATCAACCCCAAGCCTGAAAGGAAAAGTATCAGCATAAATACAAGCAGCATATTTATTGACTTAGATGCGCCCTTGAATTCTTTCCAGATAAATATTCCCCATAAGGCAGCAACCATAGTGGCACCTTGTCCCAAAGCATAGGAGATAGCTGCACCAGCTTTCCCTGCAGCAATATAACTACAAGCAGTCCCCAATGCCCAGATGGTTCCTCCCAGAATTCCAACAAGATGTGTCTTCATATTTCCACTGAAATAGTCACTATACGCTATCGGCTTGCCGACAAAGGGTTTCTTCATGACCAATGTATTGAAGAAAAAGTTGCTGACAAAAATACCCACTGCAAACACAAACAATGCTGAATAAGGAGTCATCATACCCGCAGTCGGCGTTTCCAGATTCTCTAAATCCATAGCAGCCGCTACAAAACGATAGAAAAATGCCATCAATATACCTGCACACACAGCTATAATAATCCCTTTTTTCCTCATTGCCTGGTATGTTCCTCCTTTAGCAACTTTCCCAGAAGCTATACCATTAAAAATAATAGCAAGTACAATCAGAAATACTCCAGAAAACAAAACAGTTGCATCACCTTGAGGAGCACTAAAGTAATTTATAAATACACCCAATACCAGAGCTAACCCAACGCCTACGGGGAAAGCGACAGACATACCAGCCAATGACATGGAAGAAGATAACAAAATGTTGGATGCATTAAAAATGACACCTCCCAAAAACGCACTCACCAAATTAGAGATATCAACCTGAAGCAAATCATCGACAAAGCCTCTACCTGCTTCGCCCGTACTTCCTAAAGTAAATCCCCATATCAAAGAGAAGAGAAGAATTCCAACGACATAATCCCAATAAAAAAGTTCATATCGCCAAGTTTTCGCTGCCAGCTTTTGAGTATTCCCCCAAGAGCCCCAGCAAAGCATGGTAACCCAACAAAGAGCTACTGCCAATCCATAATTTTCAACTATATACATTACAATTAATTATTTATAGGTTAATTGATTGGGCTGGCTGGAATAAATAACCGCCTCACCTAAATAAACTTGTGCATCCGTACGAGGATTCAACCATTTCAAAACAACCGTGTGCGCTGCATCAGGCAACTGGTATTTATGAAACGAATCAACCCTTCTGTCATCTATAGAAGTAGATTTAGCAACGGGAAGATTGGCAGTTTCTGCTAAAGCGCCATCTATATACATCGCAACACTCGCAACATACGATTCATCAGCACACTTCACATATCCTTTCAAAACAAATCCGTTACCATCAAACATAAACTCTGTAGCATCCTGTAACAAAAGGTTAACAGCTTTCTTCTCTGCCGGATAATGACCTTCAAAAGCTTTCTCATACTTTACAGCAACCGGCTGTTGCGTTTTAATAACAACCTGCTCTCCCTGAACAGAACCTCCTTCTTGCTCTATCACCTGCAAAGCTTGTTTCAGACTTAACTCATAAAGCTTATTCAGCGAAACTTCCGTATAGGCAAATGGGATGTCCTCTACTTCGTAAAGACTTTCTTTCCATAATTCCGGAATATTACTATATCCAAGCATTGTACCCAATATACCGGCAGCAGTAGCCGCATTACAATCAGAATCTTGCCCACAACGTGCCGAAATATCAATAGTCTGATAAAAATCTTTCTTGCCATATAACAGACCTATAGCCACATAGGCACTATTTATCTTGGCATCAATATTAAACGGAACAAAAACGCCATCGGGACACCCCACTTCCGAAGTCCACTTCTTCTGGCATTCAAACCAAGTCTGTTTCCAGTCATCTGGATATTGCCGATACCAACCAATCACATCTTTTATGCAAGCATAAAAATCACTTTGCTCGGGAATTGTATTCAATGCCTCTTCTACCACATACTCCATATCATCTGAAACAAAAGCCATGGAATATAGAGCGCCCACATACACACCACCATACCAGCCGTCGCCATACGTAAAGATGTGACCGATTTTATCTGAAATTTCAGAAGCAGTATTAGGCATGCCCGGTGACATTAGACCTGCAAAATCTGCTTCTATCTGATAGTCAATATCATCTGCATGAGGATTATTCAACCAATGTCCGGACATGGGGGGCATAATGCCTTGCTTAATATTATATTTTGCAACTTGGTTGGCATGCCACAAAGGAAATCCGGCATCAGCAAACGAAACAGCAAAAGAATCGGCCGGTGCCTCTAAACCCAAACGGTCGAACACATTCACAAATACAATATCCACATATATATCATCATACAATCCGGGAAATGTATCATAATAATATTTCACTCTATCTTTGGACCATTTTATGGGAGTATAGTCTTGAATCATAGTACCATTATGCAGAAATTCAACCGGTCCTCCATAGGTACAACCAATGGTTTTCGCTGCCCAACCACCTTTCACTTTATCAGCCAATTGTTTTTTAGTCATAGAGACTTCATCTTGCACAACTGAAGTGGAAGAACTGCATCCTGCACACAGTACAACAAAAGCCCAAATAATAAAAGTTACATTCTTCATATTTATCAATTTTACAATTGTTATTCAGCTTTTACTTTAGCAGATTCTTTACCAATCACATTATAAACAGCTACTTCATAAACATTATCTACTGTACCTTCTGCATCAACAAAAGTTCTCGGAAGTTGTCCGTCACGTATTTGTAATTTCATAATCAACTGCCCATCACGATAGATACTATATCCGTCAACTGCTTTCATTTCATTCGGTATCCAAGAAACTTCAATTCCCTTAGCCACCTTTCGTACAGCAGCATTCTTCACTTTTTCAGGAATATCCATTATAGGCAAACATCCCGTCCGGCAATATTGAAGATATGCCTGATGATACGCCGGATTAACTACAAACGGGCTATTGTAATGATTGTATGCAAAACAAATCAAATTGCCAACATAGCCATTTACAATCTCTAACTGTTTTTGAACCCTTTCTAAAGGAGCGCTAGTCCAAAAGCGCTGATCGAATGTCTCTACATTTCCCCAAAACTTCAGCCCAGGTTTAGTATTGACAGCCTTCTTCAAATTAGAAAACCATTCCCACAAATTATCCAAATTCAGTCCACCTGCACCGACACAATCCTGAGGAGCGAATATATCTCCCGGACGGAAGTCGGTTTGCGCAAAGACGTTCGTCCACATCTTGCCACATTCTTCAGCATTTCCACCTACCTTGTAATTCATAAACGGAGACAACATAAGGGGCATTTCCGGAGCAATCTCAGAAAGATGATTCAAATTCGTATTCAATGCCTCTGCCAAAATTGATTGACGCTCAGAAGTCATACAGTTCAAGTTGTCTACCTCCCAAACCCAATACCAACCATACATGGCATCCGGATACTTTTCTTTATACAAAACAACAAGCTCATCTGCCACCTTATTACCCATTTCCATTTGCTCCAGTAACCAGCGAGCATCATAATCCACTTTCCACCAACGTTCATTAAAGTTTAATCCTACAAATACTTTAATGCCATTTTTTTGCGCACTTTGCAAACACTTTTCAAGCGTTCTATTGCCTTGCTTCTTCTTCGTCAGAGCAGACGGATAATTTGTAGTTGTTTTCCCCTTTTCATCTACCAGCAATGCAGGTGCATAGATCAAGTACTTCATGCCAGCTTCTTTCAGCATATCCATTTCCTGATTCCAACGTTCGTTGTCCCAATTTGCTACCAAAAACTCTTGCACAAAGGAACCACTGAAACGAGGAATATTACTGCCCTTATTTTTCTGCTCAAATTGATAATGAAAATAAGTTCCTTTCAAATCTCTTATATAAGTATCAAAAACCGATTCGTCTTCATGCAGATTAATGACACGTACCCCTCGGCTAAGCGTTTCATTATAGGCAGAAGGATAACCCGTCTTCCGACCATAGGCCAAAGTTATGTTACCGTCTAAATCAACCATATAGTCATTATTATGGTCATGACCTACAAACACCCCAATAACATCCCTCTTTTCTATAAACGAGGAGTACAATCCGGTATTTACACTTGGAGCACAAACACCCTCCTGCTTCTCGCCAAACTCCCGGCATGTCCACCTTGCCGTTTCATGCTCTGGCAGAGGAATATGGAAGAAAGCCAAGGAAGGCAATATGCGCTTGTTGCGAGCGGTAACCCGACTGCTACTTTTCCTATACCACTCTATCTGATCATGCTTAATCCAATCATAATAACCAAAAGAACGGTCTTTGGTATTATTGTGAGAATCGAAGAAATAGAGTACCCATTTTTCAGATGCAGCATCAGAAGAACGGATGGTCAACATGCAGTTGCCCGAGCCCGAAAGTCCTTTTTCAGCATCATAAGTCAGGTTATAAGGTCGTGTACACAGATAGTCCAATATCTGAGCATTGTTCATATCCGTTTCTTCATCATGATTACCAAAGGTCACAACAAAAGGAGTTTTGGTTTCCCCAAATATTTTGGTCAATTTCTCCCATCCTTTCTTAGCATTCCAGGAAACTACTACATCACCTGTAAGAACAACCAAATCGGGATCTTCTATACGAATAACTTCACGAATCAAATGACAAGTGCTGTCATTCTTCAATTTATAAGAATCACTCTCTACCCAATGCAGGTCTGTCAACTGAACAATCTTGAACTTCCCGTCACGAAACTTCAAATCAGAAGCTTGAGAAAAAGCAGAGAAGCAAATAAAACAACAAATTAAATATAATAAAGACTTTTTCATTTTTTACGATCTGTTCTAAATGGAGCCAAAGGTAATCCGTTACTATCAAATAAATTAGGCATAGCATCATTGGAAAAACAATAACGTACTCCTACCGGTTCCTTCACCTTATCGGCAATGACACTGATATCTCCATTCTTTAATATAGAAGCCTTAGCCGGATGCAAATTACCCTCTTTATCCAGGACCTCAAAGTGACGAATGACCTTATCCTTGCAAGCAAGTTTGCCAATAGCGGTAGTTGTTACTATTACTTTACGACCATCTACTCTAAAGGATTTTAGCATAGGCGAATACGGTTGTATATCCTCTTTATGATAACTATTTTTCAAAGCCATATTAGCTAATCGTTCTCCTACTTGTCTCTTCAGACTCGGATGAATATCTGTTAGGTCGTTTACTAAGTCTCCCGCCACAACCATACCAGTATTTCTCAATGTAGCAGCCACATCGGCTTGTTGTTCACGCAAATATGCAGCATTTTTATCCGCATAACCACTCCAAGGAGTTATCTGGACAAAATAGAAAGGCAAATAATGATGAAAAGCATTACGCCAACCTCTAATCATAGCATCAAACATAACTCCATAATCCTGATGCCTTTCATTATTGGCTTCTCCTTGATACCAGACAACCCCGGCAATAGTGTAGTTTATAATGGGATGAATCATTGCATTGTAAAGAGAAGAATTTGCAGTCGGTGCCCATCCGGCAGTCAATGCTTTAGTCTTTTCTTCCAATTTCTCATGACGCAATGTAAATTCGTCCATCCAAGGCTCAATGGCTGTACCTCCCCAATAAGAGCCTATCAACCCGATAGGAAGATTACCCAATTCTTCATTCAGCCTTTTTCCAAAGCAAAAAGCCACTACGCTAAAATCTTCTGCAGTTTCGGGAGAACAAATTTCCCACTTTCCCTGAATTCTTTCAACCGGATACGCGGAGGATGACTTAGCCACCTTGAAAAAACGAATCTTTTTATTGTCAAACAGTGTACTTCTATCGGTGATGTCATCTACACGCCACTTAAAGCAATACTCCATATTTGACTGACCGGAACAAAGCCAAGTTTCTCCCATCAGAATGTCTTTCACTTCTGCGCAAAGTTTACCTTCCCAACCATAAAACCGAATGGCGTACGGTCCTTCGGCTTTGGGAGTGTTTATATAAGTTTCCCAATACTTATATTTATCAGAAGATACATGAACCGTATCATTGGGAGCCCAACTACATACAATCTTCAAATCCCAAACACTGGGACACCACCCCCAAAGCTTTACTTCGGCATCACGTTGCATCACTGCATGATCACTTATAATAGATGGAAGAACAAAATCAGCAGGATCTTGTGCTGCCAGTTTGGTAAATCCCAACAGAGAAACTAAAAAGTATACAATTCTTTTCATATCATTCCTATTCATTTAAAATTTTGTTTGTTATACCAATCCATATATTGATTATATAACCTTACCGTCTCTCCTCTTAATCCGGCATGAGCCTTAGATTGGGGTTTGTTCATGATTCCAAGATATTGGTAAACCAAAATTTTGTCCACGAAAGGTGAAATAGCTTCCATTTGATGAATTATTCTATTGTTAAAGTCCGCTGGAAGTAAACTGCCATGAGTGGTCTGTTCAAAGTAAAACAACTCCATATCAGCCCATATTCTGGAACGCCCTGCCTTTTGATGCGCTTTCGACAAATTCTCATAATAACGGGCAGAATCTTCCAATCTGGTTGCACCTACTCCCACTCCATCCTGATAGGCCACGATTTCCACATTGAGTTGTTCAAGTTGTCTCACAAAATAATCATCACATTTTTCTTTCTTTATATTGTATGGAGCTATTATATTCACACAGTTAGCATTCAACGACTTAGCCACTTGCGCACACTCATTGACATAAGGTATCACAAAATCGCAAAAATAAGGATCTAACCACGATTCATTGGGGAAATACCACCCATAAAAGCTCTTGTGATGCCCATATTTCTTATAGATTTCTTCCATTGATTGATTCCTTTTCTTGCCCAGTTCCCTATCTGTCATCATCCGACGAGCATCAAGATCCGGTCCCCAATAATCATTGCTCACAAAGAACTTCACACCAAACTCATCTGCCGCAGAAAGGACTGTTTCAATAGGATCTTCACAACCCATTTCAAATTTAGGAGCCAATTTCGTATCAAAAAAAGCTTTGCCGTGAGCAGCCACATTCATCATCACCAAATATTCCATACCGGTCTCACTGATTTCACGAATTTTTTCTCTCCACTGGGCAGCAGTAAACTGTCTTAAGTCTTTGTCCCAATATACTCCTTCTTTACCTCCCGGATGCTGAAATTCAAACCAAGAACCGGAAATAGGTTTTATATTCGGATTGGCAGCTGCTTGCTTTAAAATATCTGCTTGAGCTACTCCCGGCAGAGTCAAACCAACTGCTCCCAGACCTAACATTGATAAAAAATGACGTCTATCCACAATATTCTTCTTTTAACAGATTAAACTAAATTATTCATATCCAACTCTTTCCGATAAGGAATAGATGATTGAGCCCCCATTCTTGTAACAGAAATAGAAGAAGCTTTAGATGCAAACAATACTGCTTGTTCCAAGCTCATCCCTTCGGAAACACCCACGCAAACAGCTCCATTGAAAGTATCTCCTGCGGCCGTAGTATCAACCGGAACCACTTTGTAGGCATCTACATAATAAGTTTTTTCTCCTTCTCTTACAAAGCTTCCTTCGTTACCCAAAGTTATTATTATATTTTTCACACCTTTCCGATACAAGACACCAGCCGCCATAGCCACGTCTTCTTTGCTGTTTATCTTGACTCCGGTCAGCATTTCAGCCTCTATTCGATTGGGAGTTATCATATATAAATATTGGAACAAAGATTCCGGCAAAGAACAGGCAGGAGCAGGATTCAATACTACTTTCACTCCCTTTTCATAAGCCTTCCGTGCAGCATATTCTATAGTTGAAAGAGGAATTTCCAGTTGCATCAATAATATATCTCCAACCAACATCTCTTTTTCCATACTGCCAATATCCTCTTGTCCAAGTAACATATTAGCCCCCGAAGCCACAACAATACAATTTTCAGCATATTGGTCCACGCTTATCAACGCAACTCCGGATGGAGTTTCATTATCTAAAGCAATATAGCTTGTTTCTATGCCTTCATTTTGAAAAACACGCAAGGTCTGCTGTCCCAAAACATCATTGCCCACTCTCGCCACAAATAACAAGTCACCCCCCAATCGCTTCACTGCAACTGCCTGATTTGCTCCTTTACCACCCTGATTCATAAGAAACTTACCTCCAAGGATTGTCTCTCCCGGTACTGGTAAATGGGAGGTATGCACTACCATATCCGTATTTGAACTGCCTACTACTATGATTTTGCTCATACAGATTCTATTTATGAATTTGCTATTTCCTCCAAAACAGTCCAACACTGATACAATCCTCTGGGAACATGGAAACATCCTTTCCATTTTCCACCTTTCAGCGGAAGCAAAACTTCACCTCTTCTATTCAGGTATCCAAACCATTCAGGATGTTCTGTATCTTTAAAATGAGTCCATGTATAATCATGCACTTTATTAAACCACTCCAAACATTGCTGGTCGCCAGTCAAATGATACCCTTTCAATAGAGAAATCAGAGTCTCGATATGTACCCACCAAAGCTTCTGATCCCACTCCAATTGTTGAGGAGGACAATCTTTACGATCCATAAAATAATAAATACCTCCGAACTCTTTATCCCAGCCGTAATCGAGCATAGTCAAAGTGGTATTTTTCGCCTTTTCTATCAAGTCCAAACGCCCCAAACGTTTCCCTAAGTCCATGATAAACCACATGGCTTCAATTGCATGTCCGGGAGTAATTTGTCTTCCCTCGAACGAATCGGAAAGCTGTCCGTCCATTTGTATGTTTTCAACAATAATACCTCCCAATTCCGGACGATAAAATTCTTCCATAACCTCATGGATACAGACTTCCATGGTCTTTTCCAGATAACCCTCATCCAATAAATGTTCTATCTCCAAAGCCAAATTGCATAAAATCATTGGCAATGCAAAGTTCTTCAAATCACGTGTACCTGCATGCAACTTATTCCAATGCCCTTTGGGGTTATCAACCTTCGACAAGATTATATCAAACGTTTTCTTGGCAATTTCTGCATACTCTTCATTGCCTGTGGCTAAGCTTAACTGCCCAAATGCCATCGTAGCAAACGTATATGAAAAAATATTATAAGGCTCAACTAATGGATTTCCTTGTCTGTCCAATGAGAAATACCAGTTATAGTTACCATCGTGACCATACTTTTTCAAGAATTCTCCTCCTTGAATGGCACAATCTAACCACTCTTGACGCTTCTCTACCTTATTATAAAGCATCGAAAACATCCATACCTCACGTCCCTGCAACCAAATAAATTTATCCGTATCAAATACATTGCCTTGACGATCCAAGCATGTAAAATATCCACCATATTCATAATCTTGAGAACATTCAAGCCAAAAAGGAAGAATATGATTCATCAGTTCATCCTTATACTGTGTTGCTAATTTTTTAAAGTCCATATTTTTTTATATTTTAGTTCATAAGGTCAATTTATTTCATACGTGTCCAATACCGTTCTATCTCTTCCAAAGATTTGCCAGTCGTTTCCGGTACAAGTTTCCATACAATGAGCATATAAGGCACACACATTGCAGCAAACAAGAAGAATGTTCCGGCGGGGGTAAGATTCTGGAGCATCCAAGGAGTCAACTGCCCAATTAAATATGTTCCAATCCAAAGAGAAAATCCTGCTATAGACATAGCCAAACCACGTACTTTGGTAGGATACATTTCTGAAAGAAGCACAAATACCACTGCACAAATAGATACAGCACAACAAAACACATAAGACAAGAAGCAAACCAACAAGAAAAGACTTGACAACCCCAAACTCTCTTCCCACAAAAAATAAATACCGATAAACAACAAAGAAAGAACCATCCCTGAAACGCCATAATATACCAACTTCTTACGTCCCACTCTATCAATAATAGCAAGTGCCAAGACAGTAGTCAACGTATTAACCAAGCCAACCAACACTTGATAAAACAAAGAATCACCACCGGAAAGCCCAGCTTTTTCAAAAATAGAAGGACCATAATACAATACGGCATTCACACCCATGAACTGTCCCAATATGGCAATGGCAACACCGATTATCACAGCTTTCAGAATGCCAGGCTGCAACAATAATGCCCACTCGGATTTAGTTTCTGATACAACAGATTTGGTTTCGTTCATCTGGTTCATAGCCTCCTCAGCCGAGTTGTAAATTCGTTGCAAAACATTAAGGCCACGTTCTTCTCTACCTTTCAAAATCAACCAACGAGGGCTTTCGGGAATAAAAAAGATAATGGTAAAAAACAAAAGAGCTGGTAGTGTTTCCATCCCCAACATGCCACGCCATACTTCAGCTACAAAGATTTTTTCAAATAAACCTATACCAGAAACGACATGACTTTCTGAATATCCAAGCAACTGGAAATTTACCAAATAAGCGCCCAAAAATCCTACCGTAACGGCCAATTGGTACAAAGAGACCAAACGTCCTCTGTATTGGGCCACAGAAACTTCTGAGATATACAAAGGAGATATAATAGAAACAACACCAATACCCACCCCCCCAATAATACGATATACAACCAACTCATCGAAATTAGCACAAATGGCACAGCCTATGGCCGAAGTGGAAAACAACACAGCAGAAAGAACCATCGTCAGTTTACGACCGAACTTATCGCTCAACACACCAGCAAAAAGTACACCCACAATAGAGCCTATCAGCGCACAACCCACATACCATCCCTGCTGCAAGGTATCCAAATGAAAAAGTACAGTCACTTGGGCAATGGTACCAGAAATCACAGCAGTATCATAGCCAAAGAGAAAACCTCCTAAGGCTGCAACAAAGGACAGAAATACTAAATATCCGATATTTACATTTTTCTTCATCATTGTTTATAGTTTAACTTTATATACATTACCAAAACGGTCTGTCACACACACCTCCATTGAAGCACTACCATTTTTAGGTAAAGCACGAAACATGTGTTCTGTTTTTATCGGAGAAATCCAATCATACTCTACGCGCTTTTTATCCGAGCAAATGGCTTTTGCTTCCGGATCAAAGCCCGTGAAATGCTCCATTTCACCCATACATTTCCCATTCTCATACCACTCTACCTTCCAGTTTTCATCCCAATTCCATACATTCGCAAGAATATACTCAGGGTAATCCTCTGAAACTCCTACCGGATAAGCCCTGAATTGATGTTCAATGGGATACCCCGCACTCTTATAACGCCAAGTCAGCTTGTTTCCATCAACTTCATATACACCATAACCAGCGGGAGTGCCATCGGTGCAAATATCAGCCTTCCAAAAAGTACCGCATACAGCTGCTGTGTTATGTTCCATCAAGCTATCATTGAATACAACATTACCGTTGTTATGGGTATGACCAGTCAGCAAATGTGCCTCGTACCCTTTCAAGAGGTCATACAAGCTTGAAGCATTACTGGTCTCATCAGGAAGTAGCGCATTAAATTCCAGCTCCTTAGTAGAACTGGAAGGGATATGCATGGAAACAAACACCAAATGGTCCTTCGGCACAAAGGCCAAATCCTTCTCAATCCATTGCAAAGTACGCTCATCAATATAACCGATGTAGCGGTAATGCCTATTGATATAGTAACAGTTATCAAGCACGATATAATGAGCCTTTCCACGGTTAAAGGAATAATAAATAGGGCCGAAATTCTCTTCATAGGATTTATACGAATGCTCGTAAGAACGTACTCCATATTCCATATCATGATTTCCAATCACTCGATACATAGGGACATCCAACACGTCCGATGCTTTTTTATATGAGGAAAAAAGCGACAAGGCATTACCTACAATATCACCACAATCCAGCATAAATAAATCATATTTCGAACATTTGTCGACAAATTCCTTCACATCCCTCAGATATTCTGAATAAGCAGTAACATCTTCGTCTTTTCCAAGCTGAACATCGGCCTGAACCAAGAAAAGATGCTTGTCATCATTCTTAGAATTTTTGACTAAAGAAAAATCATATACAGAAGTCCCTTTAGTAATGCGTTGATAAAACAAAGGGAGGCTACCATCCCGTTGGGGCAAATAACCTGCTGGAGTAGTAACATATACAAAACGGGCATCACGATGATAAGGAATAGTATATTTGCCGGCAACATCGGTCGAAACACAATCGAAACCATTTGTAACCACTACATTCGCAACTCCACGTCCCTGACATTTAACCTGTCCCGTTATAACAGGTAGAGTTTGTGCCGCCAAATTTAAGCTGACGACAAAAACAAAAAATACCAATAACTGTCTTATTATGTTTTTCATGTCATCTTATATTAAAATATTCTTTATACCTATTATATAAATGCCCTGCCTGCAAATACGCCGATTGCGGACTCATAAAATGAGAAAATTCAAAAGTGATAGCTTTGTCATAACCTGCCCGTTTGGCAGCTTCCAATTTCATACGCAACTTATCAAACTTAATAGGCAAGAAATCAATGGGCATATCACGGTCAAAAGTTTCAGCATTTGTCCAACACTGCATACCATATTTATCTGCTAATTTTTTATTTACAGCAAAGAAAGCATCCAGTTCATCATAATCAATATGTCCATCTTGGAAAGCACAAGCATCAACCACATCATGAATACCATCAAAAATCTCATTCCATTCTCTTTCATGTTCCTGGACAGAAACTGCATCCTCTTTTGTCAGCTTACCCGTTCCCATAACAGCTTTTTTCCCATCAATCCATGGAGAAATAAAAGTTGGCAAACCTCCGGATACATCTTTGCATTGCTTACCCATTGTATGAAAGGCATCAATAGCACCTTTCGTCTTACGGCTTATTTCGCCACTGATATACCAGCCACCAAAACTCTCATATTTTTTACCGTACTTGTCCCACACTTCATCAATCACATACTTATTATCCTCAATCTCCCATGACAAATCACCGGTATCCCAATACTTACCCGAGTCATATAAACCAAAATAAAACTTCATACGATATTTTTCTGCCAGTCGAAGAAACATATCCAACAAATCAACAGAAGGCATATAACAACCCTTGCTTAACAAGTGTTTCGAAGGATAAGTAATGAATTTACGATAACCGGAACGAATCATAATAACCGTATCAATCCCAATATCCCGCATATACCGGAAATCCCGATCCCATTCTCCTTCTCCCCAATTCTGATGAGGAATATCATGAGATACCTCATCTAAAAATGTACCGGTAATTTTAAGAGCATCACCCATAGGAACAAGCATAGAAGAAGTAGATTCCGGAGAAAAAAAGCAAGCCTCTTCCCTCTCCTGCCCCAGCAATGAAGGGGCTGTAAATGCAGATGCGCCAAACAAAGCTGCCTTTTTAAGAAAATCCCTGCGTGTTTTCATCATTAATAAAATTAAGATCAACCATTATATATTAAAGCCTATTGAATACATATTCCACAATGAAAAATTTCTTTCATTTTTTATCTACTGCAAATATTAGTTATTATTATTCAATAATTACCTCGCAAATATAGATATATTTATTATCTTTGCAATACTTAATAAAGTATTTAATTAATATATACCTCATAATTAACATATATTAAGCATGAGATACTAAATAATTTGCAAAATACTAAGCAAAACGCAAATTACAATTAATCTAATTGCCATATATACTAACATGTAACATAAAAACAAAACGAATAATTAAAAATAAATACTTATGAAGCAGAATTTATTAAAAGAAATGGAAACTGGAAGTAAGAATGCACTCTTGAAAAAGAGAATTATCACACATTATATATATAATGGGAGTTCCACCATTACCGACTTAGCCAGAGAACTAGATTTAAGTGTACCCACAATCACCAAATTCATCAATGAGATGTGTGAGGACAACTATATAAACGACTATGGGAAACTGGAGACCAGTAGCGGCCGCCATCCAAGCCTATACGGACTCAACCCGGAATCAGGATACTTCATTGGAGTGGACATTAAGAAATTTGCCATAAACATCGGACTGATCAATTTCAAGGGGGATATGGTGGAAATCAAGATGAACATACCATACAAGTTCGAAAATACACAGGAAGCTTTGGAAGAACTGTGTGCACTCATCCGAAACTTCATAAAGGGAACGGAAATCAACGACAAGAAGATAATGAACATCTGCATCAACATCTCCGGAAGAGTAAATCCGGAATCAGGATATAGTTTCAGCATGTTCAACTTTTCAGAGCGTCCTTTGGCGGATGTATTGAATGAAAAAATAGGGTACCCGGTCTGCATAGACAACGACACAAGGGCCATGACCTATGGAGAGCATATGCAAGGATGCGTCAAAGGGGAAAAAGACATCATTTTTGTCAACATAAGCTGGGGACTCGGAATCGGCATCATCATAGACGGGAAGGTATACACGGGAAAATCTGGATTTTCCGGAGAATTCGGGCATGTCAATGTTTTCGATAATGAAATACTGTGCCACTGCGGCAAAAAAGGATGCCTGGAAACGGAAGCCTCAGGATCGGCACTACACCGCATCCTGTTGGAAAGAATCGGTAGCGGAGAAAGTTCCATACTATCAAAACGGACTGCAGAAAATCCGCCCACCTTGGATGAAATCATCACCGCAGTCAATAAAGAGGACTTGCTATGCATTGAGATAGTGGAAGAAATAGGCCAAAAACTGGGAAGGCAAATAGCTGGATTAATAAGCATATTCAATCCGGAACTAGTAATAATCGGGGGTACACTATCATCAACAGGAGACTATATAGTGCAGCCAATCAAAACGGCAATAAGGAAATACTCATTGAATCTGGTCAACAAAGACGCCACGGTGACTGTTTCCAAGCTAAAAGACAAGGCTGGAGTAGTTGGGGCCTGCATGCTGGCACGGAGCAGAATGTTCGAAATTTAAAACGACCATTGCCAGCATAATGGGATTGACAAAGAGTATACCAAGAACGCAACTATCATATGCAAAAATATTGAAAAAGCGAGTCAGTAGTTGGTTACTGATAAAAGCACAGAATAAACCAGCATCATGATAACCGATTTCCAATACTGCCTCATATTGTGGAATTCGAAAATGCAGATTATTAAACTGTCAATAAAGAGAAGATGGAATCTATAGGATATACTCGGAAATATTACGAACATAACAAAGATTTGGGAAAGTATACCCTAAGATAAGGACAGAAAAGCAAGAAGCCATCATTACGGGTATCTATATTACTATAATTCCCTATCTGTAGCCTGCGTAGTGGGTTTAGGTGACGGAAAGAGGTTGTGGCAATCACAATCTCTTTCTTTTTATGATACATGGGGCAAGCTGTTGCATTTCAGATAAAATCCTTTACCTTTGCCGGCAAACACATTTATCAAGATATCAGGATGAAGAAAGTATTTAAATTGGCCGGAGGATTCATGGTCGGGGCATGCATCGGCTTTGTAGGAATAATAGGTGTAAGAGTCCTGGTTTTGGGAGACTCGTTCGACGGTTTACACAGCAAGTTTGCCGAAACCGGCATGCTGGAGACAGTAGGAGTTTCCTTGTTAGCCATACTGATTCTGCTGTTCTCCATCTTCCTGCAAGTGCTTCTGCACGAAGGCGGGCATCTTGTCTGCGGACTGGCAACCGACTACCGCTTCGTCTCCTTCCGCATCTTCAACCTTACCTTCATACGGAAAGACGGGAAATTATGCATCAAGCGTTTCAGCCTTGCCGGAACGGGAGGCCAATGCCTGCTTACCCCACCCGAAAGGCCTCTTGAAGATATCCCAACCACCTTGTACAACCTGGGTGGAGTGCTTGCCAACCTGCTGACCGCCATCCTTGCCTTCCTCCCCCTGCTGACCGTAGACGGGCTGCCTTACCTGCTGAAATTCTTCCTTCTGATGCTCTCTCTAATTGGCATTCTCCTTGCAGGGATGAACGGCATCCCCATGAAGATGGGCGGCATCGGCAATGATGCCGACAACATGCGCCTGCTTCTCAAGGACAGCAAGAGCAAGCAGGCACTGGTCACCCAGCTGCGCATCAACGCACTGGTGCAAGAGGGCATGCGTCCTAAGGACATGCCTGCCGAATGGTTCAGCCAAACGGAAGACATCAACTACAAAGATGCCCTGCAGGTCACCATAGCCTTGATGAGCGCCTCGCGCCTGCTCGACTGCGAAGAATGGGAAGCCGCCTACAATGCATTTGAGAAAATAATGAGCCACCGGCACGAAGTCATCGGGCTTTTGATAAAGGAAACCGCTTGCGAGCTGCTCTTCACCGCATTGGTGACAAAGAGGACCGCACGGGCAGAAGAATTATATACCGATGAGCTGGATACCTACATCCGGCAATATAAGGATGTGACGTCTTCCAAACAGCGGCTGCTCTGCGCCCTGGCACTCTACCGGGACAAGGACACAGCAAAAGCAAAGGAGATTTACGAAGCCACCTGCCAACGGAAAAACAAATACTTGATGCAGGGAGAAGTCAGTTCGGACATAGCCTTGATGAAATCAATCCTTACCGCCAAGAATGCCTTGTAAGATGGAACGATATTTCTTTTACTTGTTATATCTACTGCTTGGCTGCTCACTATGCGGTTGTAGCAGAAAACAAGCGCCAAAGCAGACACAAGACCCGGATACGGAGACCACCATCCCGTACGCCGACACCATAGCGGCACCCGTCCCTCCGGCTCCGGCTAAAAGCCGGACAGCCCGCTACCTGGACTCCCTCGGTTTCGTCAACATCGCCGAAGCGGACAGCAGCATCGCCATCGACTTGATGTACACCCGTGCCGACAACTTCACCGGAACCCTATTGTACGAAGACCTGAAAGAAGCCTACCTGCACCCCGATGCCATGAAAAGTCTGAAGCGGGCACAACGCCTGCTGAAAGAACAGTACCCCGGCTACAGCCTCATCGTCTACGACGCAGCGCGCCCCTTGTCCGTACAACAGAAGATGTGGGACGTAGTGAAAGGAACCTCCAAATACATCTATGTCTCCAACCCCTCACGCGGCGGCGGGCTGCACAACTACGGATTGGCGGTGGACATCAGCATACTCGACGACAAAGGCCTCCCTCTGCCCATGGGCACCCCGGTAGACCATCTGGGCAGAGAAGCCCACATCACAGAAGAAGCCGTGCTCGTGGCACAAGGCAAGCTGACAGAACAAGAACGTGAAAACCGGCTGCTGCTCCGGCAGGTAATGAAAGAAGCCGGATTCCACCCGCTACCCAGTGAATGGTGGCACTTCAACCGCGTCAGCAGGCAGACGGCAAAGGAGCGATACCGGGTCATCCCTTAACTCTCACCCCCAGCTTGTCCGGAAACTTAAATTTGCTATCGCTTTGACGCGGATGACGCAGATGACGCGGATTTTTAATATTCTTAATCTGTATTATCAGCGTCATCTGTGTCTGAAAAATAATCAGACAGAAAGCTGCGAATTTATGCCCCACTTTGTCCTTTTTGAGATAACTTTGCATCAGAATAAATAAGCCAAGCCATGCCTTTATCCCAAGACACCCTCCGCTTCATCCGCGAGCATCGCTGCGACGACGTGCGCAGCCTTGCCTTGCAGGCACGCCGCTACCCTTCGGTAGACATGCCCGCCGCCATCACACAGATTTCCGGCTGGCAGATTGCCAAAGAGAAGATACCCGCATGGGCCGAGAACGAGCATATACTCTACCCCGCCCACCTTTCTCTGGAACAATGCTCCTCCCAAGCAACGGCACAGTATAAAGCGGAGATTATAACTAACCTGCTACATACAGAACAAGAACATCCCGCGCAGGACAGTACCCCCGCATCAGCCGGCACCTTTACCGACCTCACCGGAGGTTTCGGCATCGACTGCGCCTATCTCTCCTCCCGCTTCGGGCATGCCACTTACGTCGAGCGCCAGGAAACCCTCTGCCAGATAGCCGCGCACAACTTCCCTGTCCTCGGCCTGAACCACATCTCCGTCTGCCACGCAGACAGCGTCTGCCATCTGCAAGAGATGGAGCCCGTGGACTGTATATTCATAGACCCTGCCCGCCGCGACGGACACGGTGGAAAGACCGTAGCCATCGGCGACTGCGAACCCGATATAGCCGCCCTCGAAGAACTGCTGCTGCGCAAGGCAAGACACGTACTGGTAAAACTCTCCCCCATGCTCGACCTCACCCTTGCCCTGAACGATTTGAAGCATGTCCACCAGGCACACATCGTCTCCGTGGGCAACGAATGCAAGGAACTGCTGCTCTTGCTGGGACAAGGCGAAGGAGTGCCGGCAGACGACATCCCCATCCATTGCGTCAACTTCACCGGTGTACCGGCTCCCCAAGCCCTCGTCTTCACCCGCCGGCAGGAGAAGGAGCGTGCATGCCCCTACACCCCTCAACTGAAATCATACCTCTACGAACCGAATGCCTCCGTGCTGAAAGCCAGTGCATTCCGCAGCCTCTCCTCATTGTATAAGGTGGAAAAACTGCATCCCAACAGCCACCTCTACACCTCGGACCACTTCCTGCCGGACTTCCCCGGCCGCAAGTTCCGGATTACCTCCTCCTGCGGCTTCGGCAAGAAAGAAGTGAAAGAGATGCTGGCTGCCGAGAAAAAGGCGAACCTCACCGTGCGCAACTTCCCCGCCACCGTGGCCGAACTGCGCAAACGACTGAAATTGGCCGAAGGGGGAGGCACTTATCTCTTTGCCACTACTCTGGCAGACGAGAAGAAGGTACTTATCCGCTGCCAGGCTACGGGATAAGACACCAACCCCTATACCTTCCCCTGCACGAGATGTACATCTCATGTTGCTCGATATGTACATCTCATACAGTCCGAGATGCACATCTCGTGCATCTTTAGCATCAGTCTGCCAGATGACGGCAAAGGGAGATACCGCCGAAAGGGTACTACCTTCAAGAATTTATGTAACCTCATTGTAACTGAATCGTTATCTGTTCTTCAACGCTCCGCAACCTCCACGTAACGGCAACCCTCTACTTTTGCGGCAGATTATTAACAGATAATAACAAGTATGAAACAGATTTTGAGAGCATTCTTATTCTTACTCCTATTCACCGCCACCGTCAATACGGCCATTGCCGACGAAAAAGCAAATGTCACGAAACAAGGAACTGTACGTGGACGCATCATCGACGCCACTAAACAAACTCTCCCGGGCGCATCCATCTACATCGAGAAACTACACACTGGCGTGACGAGCGACGTCAACGGCTTCTACACTTTCTCTAACCTTGACCCGGGAACCTATACAGTAAAGGTGAGCTACGTGGGCTACTCTCCCGTAGAACTGAAAATCACCATCCCCGCAGGCCGTACACTGGAAAAAGACGTCGTACTGAACGAAGGCGTGGAGTTGCAGGAAGTGGTGGTAGGCGGCGCCTTCCAGGGACAGCGCCGTGCCATCAACTCACAGAAAAACAACATGGGGATTACGAATGTAGTCTCTGCCGACCAGGTAGGCAAGTTCCCCGACTCCAACATCGGTGACGCCCTTAAACGCATCTCCGGCATCAACGTGCAGTACGACCAAGGCGAGGCACGCTTCGGGCAAGTGCGGGGCACGAGTGCCGACCTCAGCTCCGTCACCATCAACGGCAACCGCGTTCCCTCTGCCGAAGGCGATACGCGCAACGTACAGCTCGACCTCATTCCGGCAGACATGATTCAGACCATCGAAGTGAACAAGGTAGTAACCGCCGATATGGACGGCGACGCCATCGGCGGCAGCATCAACCTCGTCACCAAGAACTCCCCCTACAAGCGTACCATTGCCGCCACCGCCGGAACCGGCTACAACTGGGTGAGCGAAAAGGCGCAACTGAACCTTGGCTTCACCTACGGCGACCGCTTCTTCAACGACAAACTCGGCTTGATTGTATCGGCCTCCTATCAGAACTCACCTTCTGGTTCCTACGACACCGAATTTGTATGGGAGCAGGATGACAACGGCAAGACGTACGTCAACGACTACCAAATCCGCCAATACTACGTCACCCGCGAACGCCAAAGCTACTCCGCCGCACTGGACTGGGACATCAATGCCAACCACAAACTGACCTTCAAAGGCATCTTCAACAACCGCAACGACTGGGAGAACCGCTACCGTACCACGCTGAAAGACCTTGACCCCGACGGCAACGCCACCGTACGCATACAGACCAAAGCCGGTACGCCGGACAACCGTAACGCCCGCCTGGAACGCCAGCGCACCATGGACTTTGCCCTCAGCGGCGAACACCTCTTCGGCGCCCTCTCCATGGACTGGCACGCCAGCTATGCCAAAGCCAGCGAAGAACGTCCCAACGAACGCTACATCGACTTCCAACTGAAGAAACAGAAGTTCGACATGGACCTGAGCGACGAACGCCAACCCTTTGCCAGCCCCAAAACAGGCTCTACCATGACATTGAACGATGAATTCAGCCTGAAAGAGCTGACGGAACAGCAGGAAGACATCAAGGAGCAGGACCTGAAGTTCTCCGCCAACTTCAAACTTCCCTTCAAGAACGGCAACAAGCTGAAGTTCGGCGCAAAGGTAGTGCGCAAGACCAAGGATAAAGAAGTGGACTTCTACGAATACTCTCCTCTGGACGAGGATGCCTTCATGACGAACAGCCTGGCAAATACAGTGGACCAGACCAACAAGAACTTCATGCCCAACAACAAATATCAGGCAGGTATCTACGCCAGCAAGGAATACACCGGCTCTTTAGACTTGAACAACGCTTCCCTCTTTGAGAAAGAGCAGGTGCAGGAAGAACTTGCCGGAAACTTCAACGCCCGCGAAACCGTGACTTCCGGCTACCTCCGCTTCGACCAAAAACTGACAAAAGACGTGGAACTGATGACCGGACTTCGCATAGAGAACACCAACCTTGCCTATACGGGACGCACCTACGATGCCGACGAAGACCTCACCAGCAAGACCGACCGTCAGCGCAACAGCTACATCAACTTCCTGCCGTCGCTGCTCGTAAAGTGGAATGTAAACGATGACTTCAAAGTGCGCGGTTCGTTTACCCAAACCTTGTCACGCCCCAAATACTCGGCCCTCGTGCCCAGTGTGAACATCAAGCGTTCCGACAACGAAATCACCATCGGAAACCCGGAGCTGAAACCTACCGTCTCCTACAACTTCGACTTGAGTGCCGACTACTACTTCCGCAGCATCGGTCTGATAAGCGCCGGCATCTTCTACAAGAAGATAGACGACTTCATCGTAGACCAGGTGAGCACCAACTACGAATACCAGGGTAACACCTACACCCGCTTCACCCAACCCAAGAATGCGGGCAACGCCAACCTGGTGGGTGTAGAGCTGTCCTACCAGCGCGACTTCAGCTTCATTGCTCCCGCTCTGAAATGTGTAGGTTTCTACGGAACGTACACCTACACCCACTCCCGTGTGGAAGACTTCAACTTCGAAGGCCGCGAGAATGAGAAAGACTTGAGCATGCCAGGCTCTCCGGAGCATACCGCAAATGCTTCCCTATACTTTGAGAAAGGCGGTCTGAATCTGCGCCTGAGCTATAACTTCGCTTCCGACTTCATCGACGAAATGGGAGAAAGCACCTTCTACGACCGCTACTACGACAAGGTGAACTATATGGACGTAAACGCCAGCTATACCTTCGGAAAGAAGTTCAAGACTACCTTCTACGCCGAAGCCAACAACCTGCTGAACCAGCCGCTACGCTACTACCAGGGCACAAAAGACCGTACCATGCAGGCAGAATACTACGGCGTGAAAGTGAATGCGGGAGTGAAGATTAATTTTTAAACAACGAATTCTATCTCAACAAGTTATCAACATTAACTACTCAACAATTTAATAATGACAATGAAGAAAATATTCCTTTTACTGTTTATTGCCCTACTCGGCAACGCAGCCATTGCCCAAATCACCGATTACTCCATCTTCGACAAGAAGTTCAACTTCTACGTAGCCAACGACCTCGGCCGTAACGGCTACTACGACCAAAAGCCCATCGCCGAACTGATGGGACAAATGGCAGAAGAAGTAGGCCCCGAATTCGTTCTTGCCACCGGCGATGTACACCACTTTGAAGGCGTACGTAGCGTGAACGACCCGCTTTGGATGACCAACTACGAACTTATTTACAGCCACCCGGAGCTGATGATAGACTGGTTCCCCCTGCTGGGCAACCACGAATACCGCGGCAATACGCAGGCTGTGCTCGACTACAGTAATATCAGCCGCCGCTGGACCATGCCCGCCCGTTATTATACCAAGACGTTCGAGGACAACGGCGCTACCATCCGCATCCTTTGGGTAGACACCGCCCCGATGATTGACAAATACCGCAACGAAAGCGAGACCTATCCCGATGCCTGCAAGCAGGATTACCAGCAACAACTTTCCTGGATAGATTCCGTACTGACTGCCGCCAAAGAGGACTGGGTTATCGTTGCCGGACACCATCCCATCTATGCCGAAACCCCGAAGGACGAGAGCGAACGCGCGGATATGCAGGCACGTCTCGATCCCATCCTGCGCAAGCACAAGGTGGATATGTACATCTGCGGGCACATCCACAACTTCCAGCACGTACGCGTGGCAGGCAGCGACATCGACTATATCACCAATTCTGCCGGTTCGCTCGCCCGCAAGGTGAAGCCCATCGAAGGGACCGTATTCTGCAGCCCCGAACCGGGTTTCTCCATTGTATCGGCCAGCAAAAAGACACTGGAACTGCGCATGATTGACAAGAAAGGGAATGTATTGCACACGGTGACGCGCAGCAAATAATCCAAGCCGGCACGCAAGCAGGCGCATTCCCCCGAAGCCCTGCCGAACAACCACTTTCCTCCCACGAAGCAAAAGACCATGTTTCGTAGGAGGATTTTTCCATCTCATACGACAAAAACAAAGCCTATCCGCAGGAATACAAGAAAAAGCCCTATATTTGCATTTGTCAATACATAACTATGATGAAGAAGATACACTTCCTGCTACTAATCAGCCTGCTACTTGCCGCTTGCAGTGATGACGACAAAGAGAAACAACCCGCTTTTGTGACCAATATCACCATATCCGATGCCGGAAAGACCTTCAATCCCGGTGATGCCGTGACCGTCAAAGCCGACGGCTTGCAGAGCGGCGACCAAATCATATTGGACATCTACTGGCCGATAGCCGACAATCCTCTCTTTCCCGAAGGGTATTCACGCTACACACGCGCCGTTACCACGGAGCAAACCACCAACAGCATTACTTTCCTTGCCCCCGGACACTGGCCCGCCTCACGGGTAGAAATGTTCCTGGAACGGGCAGGACAGCTTCAGCCTCTCGGCCAGATTTCGGTAGCCGACGGACAATCCCCCGAAGAACCATATCTCTACGGTATCACCAACTCCCACGCCATTTACACACCGACCGTTCCCCGCGGCATCACCCGTATCGACCTGGTAACACAAGAAATATCGGAAGTAATCCAGTTCCATGACGGCGAAGATTTCTGCCTTGCCGCCAACATCCCCGGCACCAACATCCTCTGCGGGATACGGGAGAAAGACGGCAGTAGTTTCATCGACGGATACGACCTCTGCATGCACTATTGGTGTAACCCGGTAGAACGTAACGCAATTACCATCTGCTCGGACTTCAACAACACTGTTTCCCTGGAAATGGCCGGAGATAAGCTCCTCACCTACTGTAGCATCTCTTATCCGGTATATACCCGGTTGAATATGCCACCGATACATACTCCCGAAATACCATTACCGGATGGACTGAAGCCCGAATCCCTCTCACGCTATCCGGGCGTGATAGCCGACGTCCACATGCTGCTCTCGGCCAACAACGGCGACGGCACCTTCTCGCCCGTCGTGATAGACATCGCCAAAGAAAAGATGCACTGCTACGACCCCATCAAAGCCGAAGCCTTGATACCTTTCCGGATTATGGAACCATCCCCCGAAAACCCAAACAGCCTGCAATGCAAAGGAGGCTATATCGTTTCCCGTGCCAATGGTGGAGATACGCAATTCTGCTTATGGGATACTACTGCCGGAAACTTGAAAGAGCCTTTCGCCACCTACCCCAACGCCGTACGCTCCGCTGCCATGTACTACTCCAAGGACGGGCAGACAAGGAAACTCTACGTGCAGTTTGCAGGCTATCGTGAAGGCGACTTCATCGAAACTTATGATTTCCAGACAAAGGAATGGAGGATGTTTATGTTCTACGTACCGTTTGCAGAGATTTTACTGGCACGATAACCGGCTCCCTTACTGCTTTTTCTCCCGCAAGTCATCCTTGGGTATGGTCGTCTCACTGCCGTCACGCGTAGCTATATAGTGAGGAGACATGATTTCGATGCCTGCCTCGTTAAAGACATCCTGGATATTCTGATGCAAATCAGAATAAATCTGGCTAAGGCTGTTGGCATCCCTGATATAGGCATTCACTTGATAAACCGGATAATAATCCTGAAGGGAAGTCTCCAATACAAACGGACGGGGGTCATCTATCACTCCAGGAGTATTCAATGCAGCCTCTATCAACAGCTGATGTGTCTTCCGCCACGGAACATCGTAGCCAATACTGACCTCCGAATGGATAATCAATCCATACTCACGGGCAGACTGGCTGTAATTGACCGTATGGGAAGACATGATGAAAGAGTTCGGAATGGTCACCACCTCATTCTTCGGAGTACGGATGCGGGTGACGAGCGGTGTTTTCTCAATGATGTTGCCCGTAGTATCGTTCAGCTTGATGCGGTCACCCAGCTTGAAAGGCCGCATGTAGGTTATGACCAGTCCTGCAATGATATTGCCGATAACCGTACTGGAACCGAGCGAAACAATCAAGCCGACAAACACGGAGATTCCCTGGAAGACTCCCGACTTGGAACCCGGCAGATAAGGGTAAATCATGGCAATCATAAACGCATAAAGCAAGAAGCGCACAATATGATAGGTAGGAATGGCCCAATCCGGATAGAAGCCGTTTATCTTCAGCCGTTCAGCCTGCACCTCATTGGCAAGATAACGCACCAGTCTGACCAGATACTTCACCGCATAGCATATCACAAAGATAGTGAACAGATTGGGTATATAGTCGGCTATTCCATTCAAGATGACCTTTATAGGATTCCAGATGTAGGAGAATAATGTATAAGCCAAGCTCTTGGTCTGAGGGAAAATGGAGAATAATAACGGAACCGTCAGCAGCAACTGCAACAGCATGACTACATAACGCACCAGGTTGGCAACAAACACCAGCAGGTTGACCTGCTTCTGCGTATCCAGCAATTCATAATCCTGAATAGAGATCGGTTTCAGCTTGGTATCCTTCAGCTTCTGAATGCGTAGTTTGAGTTTTCTGAACAGCCAGTTGGTAAACTTGAACAAGAAGAACTGTCCCACAAGCACCAGGATAAAGTACAAGATACGCTTACCCAACTGCCACAAGCTATGCTCCTTCTGCATGGCTTTCAGTTTGTCCACCACGACATGCCTCTTGTTGGCGGCCAGCTGGTCGCGGGTACAGTTTTCCCACAAAGCATCCTGATCGGTAAAGGAAATGATGACCTTTTCGCCATACATCAAGTCTGTAACAATATCCGTACTCTCTAAATAAACAGAGTCCGGACGCAGATTGAAACGCGTGCCCAATGCTTCGATGACGTTGCTTACATCTTTGGCTCGCTGTTGGGGCGTATGCCCTCCACGCTTGGCATACAGATAGAACAAAGTGTCCTTCTCCACCACCACCGGAATACCCGGTGTCACCGTCCGCAACGAATCAATGCGTTGTTTCTGCAATGCCAGCTTCACCGAATCGGCCGCATAGCCCGCCAACTTCATCTGCTCCATTTCCATCCGCAGGTTCGCCTCATTCAGCCGGGCTGTTTCCAACTCCTGCCGGACAAGCGACAACTGAATCGAATCGGAGTCAGTCCTTGCCACTGTGACACTCCCCACACTATCCTCACCTAAAACACTGAGCACTTTATCTACCAACTGAGCTGACACTCCGTCTGCCAGCATCAACAGCCAACAAAGACAGAAAGCACGGATAACCTTCATATATAAACTTCTTGATTTGATTCTTTAATTATGCAAATATACCCAATAAATGCTTCAAACATACGGAATGTTTTTAACTTCCTACTCTAATCGACATAACTTTTTCATGCAAACATGAAAGTTCTGTATCCGGTTTGCACTATCTTTGTACTCAAAATTGACATACCTATGGATATATTGTTTCTTGTCGGAGGACTGCTCCTCATTCTTCTGGGTGCCAATGGCTTGACAGACGGTGCCGCATCCGTTGCCAAACGTTTCCATATACCGTCCATCGTCATCGGGCTTACCATTGTTGCCTTCGGCACTTCCGCACCGGAACTCACCGTCAGCATATCCTCTGCTCTCAAAGGCAGTGCAGACATTGCCATTGGCAATGTGGTGGGAAGCAATACGTTCAATACCCTGATGATTGTGGGTTGTACGGCCCTTTTTGCCCCGATAGCCATTACCCGTAACACACTGAAACGCGAAATCCCCCTTTGCATCCTTTCATCCTTCGCCCTGCTGATTTGTGCCAACGACGTCTTACTGGACAGCAGTGGGGAGAACATACTCAGCATCACCGACGGCCTATTGCTGCTATGCTTCTTTACCATTTTCCTGAGTTATACTTTTGCCATTGCAAAAAGGGATGGAAGTATGAAGGAACCGGAAAAGGAGCACTTACAGGAAGAAGACGAAATCAGGCTGTTACCCGCGTGGAAGTCCGCCCTATACATTCTCGGCGGACTTGCCGGCCTCATCATCGGAGGTAATTTCTTTGTAGACGGTGCCAGCGGCATAGCCCGCGGATTGGGTGTCAGCGAATCCATCATCGGTCTCACGCTCGTAGCAGGCGGCACTTCATTACCCGAACTCGCCACCTCCATCGTAGCCGCCTTGAAGAAAAGCCCCGAAATAGCCATCGGAAACGTCATCGGAAGTAATCTCTTCAATATATTCTTCGTACTGGGTTGTTCGGCCTCCATCACTCCACTGCGTCTGACGGGCATCACCAATTTCGATTTGTGGGTACTCGTAGGGTCCAGCATCCTGCTTTGGCTGTTCGGTATCTTTTTCGGGAAACGCATCATCACCCGGGTGGAAGGAAGCATTCTGATTCTCTGCTACATTGCCTACACAGCGGTACTGATATACAACCTCTAACAGCAAATTTACAAACACCCTACGCGGTATTTTAAAGATTATCACGTATTTTTAAATAAGGCAAGCTGTACCTCGGCATAAAAAATAAGCAAGCTTATTTTGTTCTGCTCTCAGTTTGCATTACCTTTGTGGTCTCAATATTGAACAACTATGGCAATTACAATCAAGAAAGTAACCACAAGACGGGAACTGGAGCGCTTTATCCGTTTCAACTACCTGCTATACAAAAACAACCCTTATTCCGTCCCCGACCTTTTCGATGACATGCTCAACACCTTCAACAAGAAGAAAAACGCTGCATTCGAATTTTGTGAAGCCGACTATTTCCTGGCTTATCGGGAAGGTAAAATCGTAGGACGTGTAGCTGCCATCATCAACCACAAGGCAAACCAAACCTGGAACAAAAAGGAAGTCCGCTTCGGCTGGATAGACTTCATCGATGATGCGGAAGTCTCCGATGCCCTGATTCGCACCGTGGAAGAATGGGGAAAAGAACGGGGAATGACACATATACAAGGCCCGCTGGGATTCACAGATTTCGATGCCGAAGGTATGCTCATCGAAGGATTCGACCAGCTCAGCACCATGGCCACCATTTATAACTATCCCTACTATCCGCAACATCTGGAACGCATGGGCTTTGAGAAGGATGCCGATTGGGTGGAGTACAAAATCTACATTCCCGACGCCATACCCGACAAGCACAAGCGCATCTCCGACCTCATCCAGCGCAAGTATAACCTCAAGGTAAAGAAATACACATCTGCCAAGAAGATTGCCCAAGACTACGGTCAGGCCATCTTCGAACTGATGAACGAAGCCTATCAGCCACTCTATGGCTATTCTGCACTGAGCCAACGGCAGATTGACCAATACGTCAAGATGTACCTGCCCATCCTCGACCTACGCATGGTGACATTGATTACCGATGCCGATGACCAGCTGCTTGCCGTAGGCATTTCCATGCCGTCACTCGCCGAAGCGTTGCAAAAAGCCCACGGGCGCCTGCTTCCTATGGGTTGGTATCACCTGGCCAAGACCATCTTCTTGAAGAAATATCCCAAGATGCTCGATTTGCTGCTGGTTGCCGTGAAACCGGAGTATCAGAACAAGGGGGTAAATGCATTGTTGTTCTCCGACCTTATCCCCGTCTATCAGCAACTTGGTTTCGAGTATGCCGAGAGTAATCCGGAGCTGGAGCTGAACGGCAAGGTGCAAGCGCAGTGGGAGTACTTCAAGACGGAACAGCATAAACGGAGAAGATGCTTTGTGAAAGGAATAAAATAAGTTCTAAATCCAGAATATAAGCTTGTCAGAAGTCCATAAAAGACATTATTTTTTTGCGAACCCCCGAATTTCTCATTACCTTTGTCGCAATGCGCAATATGAAGGAATAACGTACTTATGGAAGATAACAACAATATGACCCTGCCGCTGGAAGAAGCAGACAACAATATCACAGAGAGCCCCGTTTCCAGCGTGGAATATACCGACGACAACATCCGCCACCTGGACGACATGGAGCATATCCGTGTCCGTTCCGGTATGTACATAGGCCGTCTGGGCGACGGCTCACAGAACGATGACGGCATCTATGTGTTGCTGAAAGAAGTGATGGACAACAGCATCGACGAGTTCAAGATGGGTGCCGGAAAGCGTATAGAAGTGACTATAGAAGACAGTCTGCGTGTCAGCGTACGCGACTATGGACGAGGCATTCCGCAAGGCAAACTGGTAGAGGCGGTCAGCAAACTGAATACCGGGGGTAAATATGACTCGAAGGCTTTCAAGAAAAGTGTCGGACTGAACGGCGTGGGCATCAAGGCGGTCAATGCGCTGAGTAGCCGTTTCGAGGTACGCAGTTACCGCGACGGCAAAGTACGTACCGCCATCTTCGAGAAAGGAACGCTGTTGAGTGATGTGACCGAAGACTCGACAGAAGAAAGCGGAACCTATATCTTCTTCGAACCGGACGCCACACTCTTCCTGAACTATTCCTTCCAGAACCAGTTCGTAGAAACCCTGCTGCGCAACTACACCTACCTGAATACGGGCCTCACCTTCATTTACAACGGCCAGCGCATCGTTTCCCGCCACGGGCTGGAGGACTTGCTGAAAGACAACATGACCAGCGAAGGCCTTTACGACATCATCCACCTGAAAGGAGAGGACATCGAGATTGCCTTCACACACACCAACCAATACGGCGAAGAGTACTACTCCTTTGTCAACGGGCAACACACCACCCAAGGCGGCACACACCAGACTGCCTTGAAGGAACACATTGCCCGTACCATCAAGGAGTTCTACAACAAGAACCAGGAATATGCCGACATCCGCAACGGACTGGTAGCCGCCATTGCCATCGACGTGGAGGAACCCATGTTCGAGAGCCAGACCAAAACGAAACTGGGCAGCAACAACATGTGGCCTGCCGCGCCGCAGGAACACAAGCCCGCCGGCCCCACGGTGAACAAATACGTAGGAGACTTCATCAAGACGGAAGTGGACAACTACCTCCACAAGAACCCGCTTGTGGCCGAAGTGATGCTGCAAAAGATACAAGACTCCGAGAAAGAGCGCAAAGCCATTGCCGGCGTCACCAAGCTGGCACGCGAACGCGCCAAGAAAGCCAACCTGCACAACCGCAAGCTGCGCGACTGCCGCTACCACTTGAGTGACGGTAAAGGCAAAGACCAGGAAACCGAATCCTGCATCTTCATTACCGAGGGAGACTCTGCCAGCGGTTCCATCACCAAGAGCCGCGACGTGAATACCCAAGCAGTATTCAGCCTGCGTGGTAAACCGCTAAATTCCTACGGACTCACCAAGAAAGTAGTTTATGAAAACGAAGAATTCAACTTGCTTCAAGCAGCCTTGAATATAGAAGACGGCATAGAGACACTGCGCTACAACAAAGTCATCGTAGCTACCGATGCCGATGTGGACGGCATGCACATCCGCCTGCTCATCATCACCTTCTTCCTGCAGTTCTTCCCCGACCTGATAAAGAAAGGGCATGTATATATCCTGCAAACCCCTCTCTTTCGCGTGCGCAACAAAAAGAAGACAAGTTATTGCTATACAGAGGAGGAACGTGTGAAAGCCATTGAAGAACTGGGTCCCAACCCCGAAATCACCCGATTCAAAGGTCTGGGAGAAATCTCGCCCGACGAGTTCAAGCATTTTATCGGCAAGGATATGCGTCTGGAACAAGTGTCCCTGCGCAAGACAGACCTCGTAAAAGAGCTGCTGGAATTCTACATGGGTAAGAATACCATGGAACGACAAAACTTTATTATCAACAACTTGGTTATAGAAGAAGATTTGGCATCATGAGAAGAGCTATCTTTCCGGGAACATTCGACCCGTTTACTATCGGACACTCTTCGGTAGTGAGCCGTGCACTGACTTTTATAGACGAAATCGTCATAGGCATCGGCATCAATGAAAATAAGAATACGTATTTCCCCTTGGAAAAGCGCGAACAAATGATACGAGACTACTACCGGAACGAGCCGCGCATCATTGTGCAGTCCTATGACTGCCTGACTATCGACTTTGCCCGGCAGGTAGATGCCAGTCTGATAATACGCGGCATACGCACCGTGAAGGATTTCGAATACGAGGAAACCATTGCCGACATCAACCGCAAACTGACCGGCATAGAAACCATCCTGCTCTTCACCGAGCCGGAACTTACCTGCGTCAGTTCCACCACCGTGCGCGAACTGCTGCAATACGGCAAGGACATAAGCATGTTCATACCGGAGGGAATGGAGATTAGGGATTAAGGATAAAGGATTAGGGATTAAAATGGAAATGATGAAAAAACTATTTACTATTATAATATGTATATGCGCGGTGACGGCACAAGCGCAAAAGCCGAACAATGAAGCCCTGCGCAAACTGCAAATGGCAGAGTTTGCCATCACCAACCTTTATGTGGACAAGGTGGATGAAGACAAGCTGGTGGAAGAAGCCATCATCAAGATGCTGGCACAACTCGACCCGCACTCCACCTACAACAACGCCGAAGAAGTGAAGAAGATGAACGAGCCGTTGCAAGGCAATTTCGAGGGCATCGGCGTACAGTTTCAGATGATAGAAGATACCCTGCTTGTGATACAACCCGTGAGCAACGGACCTTCCGAGAAGGTGGGCATCCTTGCCGGCGACCGTATCGTAGCCGTCAATGACAGCGCCATTGCCGGAGTAAAAATGAGCACGGAAGATATTATGAGCCGCCTGCGCGGACCGAAAGACTCGGAAGTGAAACTCACCATCGTGCGCCGTGGCGTGGACGACCAGCTGTACTTCACCGTGAAGCGTGACAAAATTCCCATCCTCAGCCTGGACGCATCTTACATGATACAACCCAAAACCGGCTATATCCGTATCAACCGCTTCGGGGCAACCACCGCCGAAGAGTTTGCAGAAGCCCTGAAAAGCCTGCAAAAGAAAGGAATGAAAGACCTCATCCTCGACCTGCAAGGAAATGGAGGAGGGTATCTGAATGCCGCCATCGACCTTGCCAACGAATTTCTGAAGCAAAAAGAACTCATCGTCTACACCGAAGGAAGGGCCGCACGCCGCAGTGATTTCTTTGCCAAAGGTACGGGCAACTTCAAGAACGGCCGTCTCATCATATTGGTGGACGAGTACTCCGCTTCTGCCAGTGAAATCGTGACCGGAGCCATCCAGGACTGGGACAGAGGCGTGGTAGTAGGACGCCGCACCTTCGGCAAGGGATTGGTACAGCGTCCTATCGACCTGCCGGACGGTTCCATGATTCGCCTCACTATCGCCCGCTACTATACTCCTTCGGGCCGTTGTATCCAGAAGCCTTACGACAGCACTGCCAACCTCGACGGCCGCCTAACCGGCGAGAACAGTCAGGATAAGTATAACCAGGAACTGATAGACCGCTTCAATCATGGAGAAATGATTCATGCGGACAGTATCCATTTTGCCGACTCCCTGAAAGCACAGACCAAGCGTATGGGACGTACCGTTTACGGAGGTGGAGGTATCATGCCCGACTTCTTCGTCCCCATCGACACTACCCAGTACACAGACTATCACCGCAACCTCGTAGCCAAAGGCGTGGTTATCAAAGCCACTACCGGCTACATCGAGAAGCACCGGAAGGAGTTGCAGAACAAATACAAGAAATTCGAAGCCTTCAACGAGAAGTTCGAGATAGACGATAACTTCCTTGCCGAAATACGTACGCTTGCCGACAAAGAGAAAATCAAGTTTGACGAGAAACAGTACAACCAATCCCTACCGCTCATCAAGACACAACTTAAAGCCTTGATAGCCCGTGACCTATGGGACATGAACGAATACTTCCAGGTGATGAACAGCACGAACCAGAGCGTGCAGCAAGCTCTAAAAGTGCTGAACGAAGGCATCTACAGCACTATTATCCAATAGCCGACTTGAAACAAACTTAGGCGCGGATTATGCGGATTTAGTTTATCTAATTCCGCGTAATTCGCGCCTAAAATCATTCTCCGAACAGCCACTTATTCAGCCACTTGTTGACGTAGATGTTGACCACAGCACATCCAGCACCGATTGCAGCCCCCGCCAACACATCCGACGGATAATGCACTCCCTCGTTCATACGGGAAACTCCCACGGAACAAGCCCACAGGGCAGACGGAGCTATCACATACCATTTAGGATACTTTACACTGAGCGAGGTGGCAAGGGCAAAAGCCGTCGCCGTATGTCCGGAAGGAAAAGACGGGCTGCCTTCATGGCTATATGCATGCACTCTGTCGGGATATTTATCATAAGGACGCTCACGGTCCACCAGATATTTCATTCCATAAGTCACAACAAAAGCCCCCGCTACACTTGTACCTACGTAGACCGCATCTTTCAGCAAACCCTTATCATGTTTTATCCAAGCGGCAACCGCCATCGCCACCGGAACACCGACAGCAACATAGGGCTCCGAACGTGAAATTATCTTATTATAGTTACGGACAAACTTGCCATCCCAACTGTTAACCCGGTGCAAAGTGTTAATATCCCAATTCTGTGCCGAAAGACCGGATACAACAAGGCAGATAAAATATACAAAAAAAATAGCCTTTTTCATAAGTCCTTTATATTAGTTTGACGCAAAGATAGGACAAATAGATAGAGTTTTCACAAAAAAATTCTATCTTTGTTGCCACATTTATAATAATTCGCTAATCATTTCATGAGACTGGAAACTTGCTGCAACCGACAGATTGATTGTATGGTATGTCCCCAAAAATCAGAAGGAGTATTGGTTTACCGCCACTACCCCAAGGGACAACATTTCTCTGCTGAAAAGTGCACACAGAACTGCATGATATTTATGCTGAAAGGTGAATTACTTGTAAACAGTGACGAATATCCGGGCACCACTCTCCAAAGCCGCCAGCTCATCTTGCAAGCCATCGGCTCCAAAGTAGAACTCCTGGCTTTGACCGAAGTGGAATATATTGTCTATTGGTTCACCGAGCTTCCTCTGATTTGCGAAGAGCGCTACAAGGAGATACTGAAACGCTCGGAAGCCCCCTTGACTTATACCCCGCTTACCGCGATTTCCATGCTCGAAGGGCTCCTGAAAAGCCTTGCCTGCTACCTCAACGAGCAACCCTATGCGTGCAGCAAATACATTGAAATGAAATGCCAGGAATTGGTATACATATTGACATGCTACTATCCGCTACACCAAATCAGTACATTCTTCTACCCCATCAGCACTTATACGGAAAGCTTCCAATATTTCGTCATGCAGAACTACGACAAGGTGAAGAATGTGGAAGAGTTTGCCCACCTCGGCGGATATGCCACTACCACATTCCGCCGTCTGTTTAAAAATATGTATGGGGTCCCGGTCTATGAATGGATTCTGGACAAGAAACGTGAAGGAATTCTGAACGACCTGCAATACACCAAACAACGCATTTCAATCATCAGCGCCCGCTATGGCTTTGATTCCCTATCCCACTTTGCCCACTTCTGCAAAGACTCTTTCGGAGACACGCCTCGCGCCCTGAGAAAACGCTTGGCAAACGGAGAAAAGATTTCCATCATATGCAAAGAGCAAGGCAAAGACCAGGAGGACGAGTAAACCTTTTACTTGTCCGCAAACTTCGCATTCTGCCGGATTACGGAATTATTTCTTTAATCGCTTGCTTTATCGCTGGATTTCTCCTATTTTTGCGAAACATTTACAGAAGTATCCTGATAGAACAAATTTTCAAACTATTAAATAACTTAAATTCAATCATTTATGTGGTTAAGTAATTCATCTGTAGGAAGGAAAGTGGTG
>OGKW01000146.1_pt1 | contig 72289 bp, 38 predicted proteins | sample 1572601 | NCBI WGS metagenome assembly OGKW01 (sample SAMEA2581875, study PRJEB24529) | metagenome | biome: Human gut stool | place: China | collected 2011
ATTATGGAAGTTCCCCGCAACATCGACTTCCAAATGGACGCTAACCTGAAACAGGTGTTATTCGATAAGATGTCTTTCAATAATATGAACGGCAAGCTTGTGGTAAAAGATGGCAAAGTGGATATGAAAAACCTCTCCATGAACACCATGGGTGGCAACGTGGTCATGAACGGCTACTACTCCACTGCCAACGTAAAGAAGCCGGAAATGAAAGCCGGATTCAAACTCTCCAATATCGGTTTCGCACAAGCTTACAAAGAATTGGACATGGTGCAGAAGATGGCTCCTATCTTTGAAAACCTGAAAGGTAATTTCTCCGGAAGTATTAATATACTGACAGATTTGGATGCAACCATGAGCCCTGTACTGAATACAATGCAAGGTGATGGCAGCCTTTCCACCCGTGATCTTAGTTTGAGCGGAGTGAAAGCAATCGACGAAATAGCCGATGCCGTTAAACAGCCAAGTCTGAAAGACATGAAGGTGAAAGATATGACACTGGATTTCACCATCAAAGACGGACGCGTAGAAACCAAACCGTTCGATATCAAGATGGGAGACTACACATTGAATCTTTCCGGTAGCACAGGCCTCGATCAAACCATCGACTACTCCGGAAAAGTGAAGTTGCCGACATCTGTAGGCAATATCTCTAAACTAATGACTCTTGACTTGAAGATCGGAGGTTCATTTACCTCTCCGAAAGTCAGCGTCGATACTAAAAGCATGGCCAATCAAGCTGTCGAGGCTGTAGCCGATGAAGCTATCAGCAAACTCGGACAGAAACTGGGACTGGACTCTGCCGCTACCGCCAATAAGGATTCAATCAAACAAAAGGTGACAGAGAAAGCAGCAGAAAAGGCACTGGATTTCTTAAAAAAGAAACTCAAATAAGAGAGAAGGAGAATGAATTATGCTTCTGAAGCTATATGACAAAAATAATAACCCGCAGGATTTACAACGAATCATCGACATCCTGAATGACGGCGGACTGATTATCTATCCCACTGATACGATGTACGCCATCGGCTGTCATGGTTTGAAGGAACGTGCTATAGAACGGATATGCCGGATCAAAGAGATAGACCCTAGAAAGAACAATCTGTCTATCATCTGTTATGACTTGAGTAGCATCAGCGAATATGCGAAAGTAGACAATAATATATTCAAGCTGATGAAGCATAATCTTCCAGGGCCATTCACCTTTATTTTGAACGGAACCAACCGGTTACCCAAAATCTTCCGCAACCGGAAAGAAGTGGGTATCCGTATGCCGGATAATAATATCATCCGCGAAATCGCACGCCTGCTGGATGCTCCCATTATGACGACCACTCTGCCCTACGAAGAGCATGAGGACTTGGAATATATGACAGATCCCGAACTGATAGATGAGAAGTTCGGTGACATTGTCGATCTGGTCATTGACGGAGGTATCGGAGGTATAGAACCTTCCACTGTAGTGAAATGTACCGACGACGAACTGGAAATCATCCGGCAAGGGAAAGGCTGGCTGGAAGAGGTATAAAAGCCGAAAAATGAATCGAACTGGTATGCTATATGATAGGAACGTGAATAAATAAGTTTTATTATTAGTAGCATGCCAGTTCGTTTATACACAGCAAAACAACGATTGGTTATCCCCCCAACAAACCAAAACCATCATATTCATCATGAAAAAATTAAATCACATCGGCATCTTTCTTGTATGTCTATTCATTACTATCCAATCATTTGCAAGTGAACCCATACGGGTAGCGTGCATAGGAAACAGTATTACTTATGGAGCATTCATCCCCAACCGGGAAATGAACTGCTATCCGGCACAACTTCAAGCTTATCTGGGAGATGGGTATGAGGTCAAAAACTTCGGAGCCTCTGGTCGAACTATATTGTCTAAAGGAGATTACCCATATTCCGAAACAGATACCTACAAAGCATCTCTGGAATATCAGCCCGATATTGTATTAATCAAATTAGGTACTAACGATACCAAACCGCAAAACTGGAAATACAAAAACGAATTCAAAGACAATTACCAGACATTAATTGACACATACCGGAATCTGAAATCACATCCACGTATTATTCTCCTGACTCCTATCCGTTGTTTCCTGCCGGAGGGTTCGGAAATCAATGCACAACTGATAGAAAACGAGGTACGCCCCACGGTGGAAGAATTGGCCTGGAAAAATCAACTGGAAATTATCAATCTGTTTAATCTCTTCGGCGACCAGTGGGATTCGGTTATGCTACCGGACAAACTGCACCCCTCTTCTATCGGAGCAGGAGTCATGGCCCAAAAGATATATGAATATCTCGCTGTAAAAGCAACAGCTTCTCCAACAAAGCTGCAGACATCACTGGGAATACAAGATGCCAAACGATTCAACTTCCATGGACACCAAGGGTATGAATTTGAGAATGAGGGAGTAAAATGCCTTGTAGTAGAGCCCGCAAAAGAAGCCATAGGAAAACCTTGGATGATTCGTGCACGCTTTTGGGGGCATGAGCCACAGACTGACATAGCATTATTGGAACATGGCTTTCATATTGTTTACTGTGATGTAGCCGACTTATATGGCTCGGATAAAGCTGTTCAACGCTGGAATAGTTTTTACAAGCGAATGGTGAAAGCCGGATTCAACAAGAAAGTGGCACTTGAAGGGATGAGTCGTGGCGGGCTGATTGTCTATAACTGGGCGGCACAAAACCCGGAAAAAGTGGCATGTATTTATGCAGATGCCCCCGTAATGGACTTCAAAAGTTGGCCTATGGGACAAGGTAAATCTGCCGGTTCCACCATGGATACGAAACAACTTCTCAATGCTTACGGTTTTAAAAACGAAGCTGAAGCGTTGAACTGGAAAAAGAATCCGATAGACTGTGCACCGACAATGGCAAAAGCCGGAATCCCCATCCTGCACGTGGTAGGTGATGCTGACCAAGTGGTGTCGGTTGCTGAAAACACAGCCATTTTCGAACAACGTATGGAGGAATTGCATGCACCAATTACTATTATTCATAAGCCTGGAGTGGATCATCACCCGCACTCCCTCAACAATCCCGAGCCTATTGTGCAGTTCATCCTCAAAGCTACGAACAGGGCGGAAAATATGTGTGTGCATCCTGTACCGGGAAATGAATTCCGTTCGGCAGCCGGATGGACCCAAAACTCGGACTGGAACAGCGTAGCAAAAGACATAACCACCACTCTCAATGGGAAACATTTAAAACTGTTGTTATTGGGAAATTCCATCACACAAGATTGGGGAGGTAACAGAAAAGAAGTGACTTACAAGCCCGGCAAAGAGGCTATGGACAATGCCATAGGAAAGGATAATTGGGAAAGTGCCGGCATATCCGGCGACCGCACGCAAAACCTGCTTTGGCGTGTCCGTTATGATAACTACAATAGTTGCCACCCTGAAAACATAGTGATTGCCATTGGAATTAATAATCTGATAAGTGGAAAAGACAGTCCCGAAAACACGGCTGAAGGAATTATCGCAGTAGCCAATGAAGTACGGAAGCAATTCCCCGAATCACGTATCATTCTTTTAGGTCTGTTTCCATCCGGTAAGGAACAACAGAGTAAAGTGCGCACACAATGTGATAAGATTCATGACATATTACAACATCACCGATTCGAGAAAGTTGAATATATCAATCCCACCAAATGGTTCACCGAAGCGGACGGAACTATGAAAGACGGACTTTATGGAAATGATTACATTCATTTCACTGGTGAAGGATATAAAGTAGCAGCAACAGAAATAGCCAAAATACTTGCTCGTTAGACAATCATCCAAAATCTAATCTTCACATAATAGTATCAGAAATAAAAAGGGCTGCGTCACATTTTCAGTGCGCAGCCCTTATTTCTATTATTTCATTACAAATTACTTAATCAATGATTCCGGATCCAAATGAGCAGATTCGATATCTTTGAAGTAACGGTAAGTACCCACTTTCAATTCAGCTGTAGCAGCATCATCACAAACGATAATACCCTTTTCATGCATTTGCAATGCACTGATTGTCCACATCTGTGTGATAGCACCTTCTACCGCATGATACAAAGCACGAGCTTTGTTATGACCATTTACAATAATCATCACTTCTTTTGCAGAAAGCACAGTACCTACTCCCACTGTCAAAGAAGTCTTAGGAACTTTGTTGATGTCATTATCAAAGAAACGGGAGTTAGCAATGATGGTATCCATTGTTAACGTTTTCTGACGAGTGCGTGAAGTCAATGAAGATCCCGGTTCGTTGAATGCAATATGTCCGTCAGGACCAATACCACCCATGAACAGGTCGATGCCACCGTATGACTTGATCTTTTCTTCGTAACGTGCACATTCTGCATCCAGATCCGGAGCGTTACCATTCAGAATATTAGTATTCTCGGGTTTAATGTCGATATGACCGAAAAAGTTATTCCACATGAAAGAATAATAGCTTTCCGGATGTTCTTTCGGCAATCCTACATATTCGTCCATGTTGAATGTTACCACATTCTGGAAGGAAACGATTCCTTTCTTATTCAGGTCGATCAAAGCTTTATACATGCCCAGAGGAGATGATCCGGTGGGACAGCCCAATACAAATGGTTTCTCGGGGGTTGGATTGGCAGCTTTTATTTTAGCGGCAACGTAATGTGCAGCCCACAGAGATACGGACTGGTAGTCCGGCTGAATAATAAGTCTCATAAGTCGATTATTTTATAGGTTAGTTAATAAATTATCTCATTCACTGTTTTAACGATCTTTCTTCAAACGGTCCGCCATGGCACGTGCCAGATTTTCGCACTGGGTATAAGTCAGGTCTTTCATAGCCTGCTTCATCTCCACCGGATCACCGATCAATTCGAATTTACTCTTTTCAGCAAACTCCGCCAGACGTTTCACCGCAGCACCTGCCCATGCAAAAGAACCGAAGTAACCCAAATAGCGTCCCTTCACCTCACGCAGCAGAATCTTTGAAAGCAGCGCTTCCACCTCCGGAAATATCTGATTACTATACGTAGGAGAACCGATAATCAATCCCTTATAACGGAAAATATCCGCTATGATATAAGAAGGATGACTCTTTGTTACGTTATGCATAACGATATTCTTAACCCCCTGTGCAGAAAGCTCTTCAGCAATAGCTTCCGCCATCTGCTCTGTATTTCCATACATGCTTCCGTAGGCAATAACAACACCTTCATCCGCATCATAACGACTCAAACGATCATATATGCCGATCACCTTTGCAATATTCTCTGTCCATACAGGTCCGTGAGTAGAACAAATGGCAGAAATGGGAAGTCCACCTAATTTCTGCAAAGCCTTTTGCACGGGGCTTCCGTATTTACCAACGATATTAGAGTAGTAACGAACCATTTCTCCCCAGTACTTATCGACATTGATCCGGGTATCCAGGAATCCGCCATCTACAGTACCAAAACATCCGAATCCGTCACCGGAGAAAAGAACTCCATCCGTTTCATCAAAAGTCATCATCGTTTCCGGCCAATGCACCATTGGAGTCATATAAAAACGCAGTTTGTGACGTCCTAAAGCGAGGAAATCACCGTCCTTTACCAGATATTGTTCACCGGTTACCCCATAGAAACCTTCAATCATACCGAATGTTTGCTTATTACCCACGATAATAATTTCCGGATAATGTTGTTTAATCAATCGGATAGATCCCGAATGATCCGGTTCCATATGATTTATAATCAAATAATTAATGGGACGTTCTCCAATCACTTGCTTGATTTTACGCAAGTAGACTTCAAAATAACAGATATCTACCGTATCCACCAATGCCACCATTTCATCATCAATCAGATAAGAGTTATATGAAACTCCATAGGGCAATGGCCACATCGCTTCAAATCTGTGCTTGTTACGGTCATTTACTCCCACATAGTGGACATTTCCTTTAATTCTTGTTTTACTTTCCATCTTTCAAATCCATTAAATATTTCTTCCACTATTCTATACTCCGCAAAACAGCTATTTATTAAGTGGTAAGTTTATCGTTTGCAAAAATAATCCTTTTTTCCGAATCCCTATACTTCTTACCTTGATAAGCACCTCTTTCTTTCATTCTTTTTTGTAAACGAGCTACAAATTCATAATTTTTCAATCCCCAGTCCGGAGCTATTAATAAATCTTTAGGAGATTGGGAAACAAAACGTTCCACAACCATATCGGGACGGAGATGTTCTACATAATCAATCACCAGATCAATATATTCCTCAACCTCGTTAAACAAATGAAAGCCAGCAGGAGTTACGTCATACTCATGCGCCATTCGCGTACCACGGATCAACTGTAACTGATGGATTTTAAGTGTAGCTAAAGGCAGATCGGAAAGAATTTCGGCATGTGCCACCATTGTATCATGTGTTTCTCCCGGAAGTCCGAGGATGATATGTCCACCTGTCAGGATACCACAGGCCGCTGTCTGACACACAGCTTCTACTGTATCTGCATAAGTATGCCCCCGATTGATGCGTTTTAAGGTTTCATCACAAGTGCTTTCGATCCCATATTCTACCATGAGAAACGTATGTTTGTTCAAATCTTCCAGATAACGCAACAAACTTTCCGGCATACAATCGGGACGCGTACCAATCACCAGCCCGACTACCCCATCCACCGCCAATGCTTCCTCATACTTACGCTTCAAGCCTTCCAACTCCGCATATGTATTGGTGTAGGCCTGAAAATAGGCCAAATATTTCATTTCCGGATATTTATGGGCAAAAAAGCATTTACCTTCTTCCAATTGAATAGCAATAGATTTCTCTGTCCGACAATAATCCGGATTAAAAGTCTGGTTATTGCAGTAAGTACATCCACCCCACCCTTTTGTACCATCACGATTGGGGCAAGTGAAACCTGCATTCAATGAAATCTTTTGTACTTTGTAAGGAAAATATTTCCGCAAAAAAGTAGGGAAATCATTATATAATAGCTGTGTAGACATATTCATTCACTTCATTCTTTATTTTACCTACAAACATAAGCAAAATCAACGAGTTACGGAAAGTTGGCACAAAATATCTTCAATATATTAAAAATTTCATAAATACCATAAGATAAATTAATAAATATTGCAATTCGAAAAACTATTTAATTAGCTTTGCTATGATTTTAGGCATTGGCAGGAGGATACTTGTGAAAGTCTTGTGCAATTTATTCCCCAATTATGATTTCATCTCACCATACCCCATGCAACTCTTGTCAATAAAATTATCCTCTTTATAATCTGAATAAGATTATAAAGAGGATTTTTTTAACTAATATTACTCTCTTATTTTTGTTCAAAACACAACATAGAGATCAATGCTGTATAGGATGAAGAGGAAAAAATAGGAAAAAACGAGTATTATTCGTTCAAACCACTTATCGGACTTTCCATTCTGCATTGTTTTGTTTATTTTTGCTATAAACATTAAAGTAACTACTATGAAACGGCTCCATACTTTATTTCTTCTTCTAACAATAGCGATCGATATAGCTGCTCAACCTATCTGCCAAGTTAAACATTTCTCCGTGAGTGACGGTCTCGCTCAAGGTAATGTAATGAGCATTTTACAGGATCAGAAAGGGCTTGTTTGGTTTAGTACCTGGAACGGGCTTAACAAGTTTGACGGATACACTTTTAAGACATATAAAACTTCGCAAGAGAGTAAATATGCATTCGGCAGTAATCGCATGGGAACTATTTCAGAAAGCAAATACGGGGATATATGGTGCCCCACTTACGATGGACAAGCCTGTCTTTTTGATGTGGAAACCGAGAAGTTTATTGATGTTCTCCAACCTATTGAACTTTCCACGAAACAAACTAACAATGTTACACGCATTTATTCGCTGGAGAAAGGGATTGCCTGGATTCTCTGTGAAAGCGGATATGCATTCAGAGTGGACGAACAATTATGCAAAAAAGGAGAAGGCATCACACTTTATTCAGCTTCCAACCACAACCTGAAAGGAAATCAAATATTTAACATTTATCAAGACTCTGAAGAAGATGAATGGATATTGACGGATAAAGGTGTTTCCATCATAGGAAAGAAAACACTGGATACTGACTTTCCTTTCCAGTTCATCACCCAAATAAAGGAAACGATCTATCTGATTGCAGAAAATGACAAGTTAGCCAGATATGACTTCCACACTAAAAAACTGAAATTCGTAGATATTCCTTATCCGCATCATAAAATAAACAATGTCACTACCATAGGAAAAGATATGCTGGCATTGGGAACGGATAATGGAGTGATTTTGTATTCTATCCCGAAGAACAGTTTCCAGCAAATAGACATCCGTACAGCTACCCAAACTTCCAACGATGTAGAATCTGTCTATCAAGACCACTTGGGAGATATCTGGATTTTTTCAAAAGATCCGGGCATTGTCCATCTTAACCTCGTGACCAATGAAAAAGAGCATCTGTTCACCCCAAAAGATGAGATTATCAAGCATGGGCGTAAAAGTCGCAAACTTATTTTTGAAGATAATGCGAAAAACCTATGGTTACTCCCCACGGAAGGAAACTTTTGCTACTATGACCGGAAAGAAAGAACTCTCAAACCGCTTCTTACGGATATCAATAATCCTAAGTCTATTTTCAGTCCGTTAGTCAGGTCTTATACATTGGATAATCAGGGAAACTGTTGGTTTGCAACAGCACGTGGTGTAGAGAAACTATGCTTCTTTCCACAGAGCTATCAATTTAACCTGACTGATTACGAGGCAGAAACACGTGCATTCCTGCAAGACAGCAATAAACGTCTATGGACAGCATCGAAATCTAATTATATCCAGATATTCGCACCGGATGGTAACCTGGTGGGGTACTTATCCAAACAAGGAAATATCATTAAGGAAAAACAATCGTTCTATAATGGGGTATATTCGATTCTGGAAGACAAAGATGGAAATATATGGTTGGGGACTAAAGAAATCGGACTTTTCCAACTTAAAAAGACAGGAGCAAATCATTACTCTATTCACCATTTTGAACACCAGACAAATGATCCTTATAGTTTAAGCAGTAATAGCATTTATGCTATCTTTCAGGACAGTCGTAATAATATTTGGATAGGATGTTATGGGGGTGGATTAAATCTGCTGGCACAAGCTAAAGATGGAAAAGTTTCATTTATTCATAGTAATAATGAGTTAAGAAACTATCCCATAGCTTACGGTATGAAAGTACGCAATATTGCAGAAACTCCGGGAGGAGTGATTTTAGTGGGAACGACTAACGGACTGCTGACATTCTCGAACAACTTCGAACGCCTGGAAGAGATTAAATTCTACCGGAATATCCGTAGACCGGGAGATAAAAACAGTCTTAGTGCCAACGATATCATGCATATCTATACAGACAAGAATAAAACCACTTATATCATCAGTTTCACCGGAGGCGTAAATAAAGTGATATCTCCCAATCTGCTGAACGAGAATATCCAATTCAGAAACTACGACAAGAACAACGGGCTGGCTTCCGATTTGGCACTATCAATGATTGAAGATACACAGAATCAGCTATGGGTTGTTTCGGAGATTGCGCTCTCCAAATTCGATCCTGCCAAAGAAACTTTTGAGAACTATGAATTAAGTTCCATCTATCAGGAATTCAATTTCTCCGAAGCTCTTCCTATTATCAATGCCCGTAACCAAATTATCTTAGGAACTGATAAAGGCTTTCTGGAAGTTTCTCCGGAGAAGATGCGGAAGAGTAGCTATGTCCCTCCTATTGTGTTTACAGGACTCAAGATTCAAGGACACCTTACCGATCACTCTATTGACAATCTGGAAGAATTGGAACTGGAGCCCTCTCAAAGGAATGTAACTTTCCAGTTTGCTGCACTTGATTATGTCAATCCAAAAGGGATTTTATATGCCTATCGCCTGCAAGGACTAGAAAAAGAATGGAATGAAGCAGATAATAACCGTTCCGCTAGCTACATCAACTTACCTGCAGGCAAATATCAGTTGCAGATAAAGTCAACAAACAGTGACGGGGTCTGGGTGGACAATGTACGGACTCTATCTATACATGTACTCCCCACCTTTTGGGAAACCTACTGGGCATGGCTGCTCTATTTCATTCTATTCATACTCTTTACGGCAAGCATCGTATATGTGTTGTTTTACATCTATCGGTTACGTCACAGAGTGGATATGGAACAACAATTAGCAAATATCAAACTGCGATTCTTTACTGACATATCTCATGAGTTACGTACTCCGCTAACTTTAATCAGTAGCCCTGTGACAGAGGTATTAGAGAATGAACCGCTTTCTCCTTCCGCCCGTGAGCATTTGACTTTGGTACATCAGAACACAGAGCGCATGCTCCGACTGATGAATCAGATTCTGGATTTCCGCAAGATTCAGAATCAGAAAATGAAACTACTGATTGAAGAGACCGATTTGATTCCACTTTTGCAAAAGGTGATGAGTAGCTTCAAACTGATAGCTGAAGAAAAGAACATAAACTATCAGCTGACTTCTACCATCCAGTCGGTATATAGCTGGGTGGATAGAGATAAGTTTGAAAAGATATTCTTCAATCTGCTTTCCAATGCATTCAAATATACACCTACCGACAAGTCGATTACAGTCAATATCACAACGAAAGAGAAGACAGTAGAGATAGAGGTTGCAGACGAAGGAATCGGAATTGCAGTAGAAAAACAACATTCCTTGTTCCAACGCTTCGAGTCATTGGTAAAACAAAATATTCTGCAACCATCTTCCGGCATCGGGCTGTCTCTCGTGAAAGAGATGGTGGAAATGCATCATGGCACTATTACAGTAAATAGTCAACCCGGAATAGGCAGCCGTTTTACAGTAAGCTTGCCTTTACAACGGGAAATTTTCGAAGAGGATGTACAGGTCGAATTTATCCTGAATGATAGTCAGAGTTCAGCACCTCATCCCGTCGATAGCATGAAAGCGCCGGAAGAGGTGGAAGAAAAAGAAGACCTTGAGACTAATTCGGATGGTTTCTCCATATTGGTGGTAGAAGATAATGAAGAGTTAAAGGCTTTTCTGAAAAGTATTTTGTCGGAGAATTATACGGTAATCACAGCTTCCAATGGTGAAGAGGGATTGCAACATGCTGTTGACGACCTGCCCGATCTTATTATCAGCGATGTTATGATGCCGGTGATGGACGGTTTAGAAATGATTAGACAAATCAAAGAGAACAACAATATTTGCCATATCCCCATCATCGTATTATCAGCCAAAGCCTCTCTGGACGACCGCATCGCCGGATTGGAACAAGGCATTGACGATTATATCACCAAACCTTTCAGTGCTACTTATCTAAAGACCCGTGTAGCCTCCTTGTTACGACAACGCAAAGCATTGCAGGAGCTCTATATGAATAGGCTGATGGAAGGAAAGAATACCTCTTCTCCCGATCCTCTGACTCCTTCACAACCACAGATTACTCCATACGACGAGCAATTTATGAAAAAAGTAATGGCATACATGGAAGAACAGATGGACAATGCCGAACTAACGATTGACGAATTTGCAGAACAGTTGATGCTTAGCCGTACAATCTTCTACCGGAAATTAAAATCAATCGTCGGACTGACACCTGTTGACTTTATACGGGAAATACGTATCAAACGTGCCGTACAACTGATTGACAGCGACGAATATAACTTCTCCCAGGTAGCATATATGACGGGGTTCAACGATCCGAAATATTTCAGCAAGTGCTTCAAGAAAGTGATAGGAATTACCCCGTCAGAATACAAAGAGAGAAAAAAATAACTCTTTGATAAGAATATAAAAAGTCCCTTTATACCCGGTTGTCTCATTATTCAATCAATCGAAATTCGATAGAGTAAACTGATATAAAGGGACTTTTCATACAAGATAAAGAGATTTGCCTGTCAACAACACATCAATATCCAAACTTACATTGACAAACAAACACCTGTTTTTCCGAATCATCATTAAATATTTCTTCTTCAAATCCTCCATATTTATGAATAATACTAAAACCATTCCATTCCAAATATGAATCCAACTCTTGAGGGAAAAACATTCTCATATCCAGATTTTGAATAGAATTGAATTCACCATTGATAAAATAATGCCATTCGATCCGATTAATCTGGGTTTTATTTTCATATCGCATTGTCTGCTTTATCGAGACTTCTCTTCCATCGCCAGTTGTATACGTGGCTATTTCCTGCTGCTCTTTCTCACCTTCAACTATATACCGAATATTCGGATTAAAACAATCCAACAGAAATAAGCCTCCGTCTTTGAGGTGATTTTTAACGACATGAAGTACCTTAAATAAATCTTCATTCTCATATAAATGATGGATCGAATTAAATGGAATAAAAATAAGGTCGTACTTCTTCTGTAAATCCAGAGTCCTGATATCCGCCTGAATGAAATTGATTCTTAGTCCAGCCTCGGCAGCTTTCATCTTAGCCTGATGGAGCATTGAAGCAGTGTAATCAACCCCACTTATATCATATCCATCCTTTGCAATAGGAAGAGTAAGTCTGCCAGTTCCACAGCAAAGCTCAAGTATTCGGGCATCCTTGTTTTTAGGTAACCACCGCTTATAAAATTGCAAATCATCCATGCTGGTATTCATTCCATCATAAATATTTGCATCATAAATTAAATCGCCAACTTTATAATCACTATTCATTTGCCTCCTCCAATATCCATTATTTACTATTATTTCTTATACAAACAAGAATATCCCCAACGTACAATGTACCAAAAGGATATTCTATAAATAACCAGAAGTATTACCGGTCGTTCGCAAATGTAGTAAATATCTATAAGCCAGCTATAATTATCTCTTAAATACTCAAATTTCAACAAGACATATCTCTGATATAAGTATCAAAACAACATTTCGGTATCATCTATTTACATTGCAAAGCTTATGCTATATTCAACAAAATGTTTTATCTTTGAACAGGTCTATGGATTTATCGGCTCCAAATAAGCCTTGCATAGGAAATCCTCCTTTTCTACCGGATATTCCCCACAAAAATAATGAAAAGCACGTACTATTGCAGTCTCAAATCTAAAAACCAAAAGAACTAGAAAATGAAAAAGCAATGGATCATTGCCTGTCTTATCGGAATTCAAGGGGTAAATGTACAGGCACAACAACCCAGCAAGTATCCCTATCAGGACACGAAATTAACTGCGGAACAACGGGCGGACGATTTACTTCAACGCCTCACATTAGAAGAAAAAGTGGCGTTGATGCAAAACAACTCACCGGCTATTCCCCGGCTTGGCATTAAGCCGTATGAATGGTGGAACGAAGCTCTTCATGGCGTTGCCCGCGCCGGACTGGCTACTGTCTTTCCACAAGCCATAGGTATGGCCGCTTCTTTCAACGACGAACTATTATACGAAGTCTTTGATGCCGTATCTGACGAAGCACGCGCCAAGAACCGCCAATTCAATGAAAAAGGACAATATAAACGTTATCAGGGACTGACCATGTGGACTCCCAACGTCAATATCTTCCGCGACCCCCGCTGGGGACGAGGACAGGAAACATACGGCGAAGACCCTTATTTAAGCGGACGTATGGGAATGGCGGCAGTCAGAGGTCTGCAAGGACCGGAAGATGCCGAATATGACAAACTTCATGCCTGCGCCAAACACTTTGCCGTACACTCGGGTCCCGAATGGAACCGTCACAGCTTCAACGCAGAAAACATTGCACCCAGAGACTTATGGGAAACCTACCTTCCTGCTTTCAAGGAACTGGTACAAAAAGCAGGAGTTAAAGAAGTGATGTGCGCTTACAACCGTTTCGAAGGCGATCCCTGCTGCGGCAGCAACCGTCTGTTAACCCAAATTCTCCGCAACGACTGGGGATTCAAAGGAATCGTAGTCACCGACTGCGGAGCAATCGGAGACTTTTTCCAACGCAAGAAACATGAAACGCATCCCGATGCCGCCCATGCCTCTGCCGACGCTGTTTTAAGCGGAACAGATCTCGAATGTGGCGGTAACTTCAAAAGCATCACCGATGCTGTGAAAAAAGGCCTGATTTCGGAAGAGAAAATCAATACATCAGTCAAAAGACTACTGAAAGCCCGCTTTGAACTGGGAGAAATGAATTCGACTCATCCCTGGAGTAACATTCCATTTTCTGTTATCGACTGTCCCAAACACAAAGAACTGGCACTGAAAATGGCACACGAAAGTCTGGTATTACTCCAAAACAATAACAACATCCTTCCATTAAACCGTCAGATGAAAGTCGCAGTCATCGGCCCCAACGCCAACGACTCGGTAATGCAATGGGGTAACTACAACGGCTTCCCTTCACATACCGTTACTCTACTGGAAGGAATACGCGCCAAACTACCTGACGCACAAATCATCTACGAACCTGTATGCGGATATACAAACGACACCACCCTGCACAGCCTATTCAATCAGTGCAGCATCGACGGAGAAGCCGGATTCAACGCCACCTACTGGAATAACCGCGAATATAAAGGCAAGATTGCCGCAACCGACCGTCTGACCACTCCTTTCCATTTCAGTGCAGAAGGTTCTACCGTATTTGCTCCCGGTGTAGGATTGAAAAACTTCACCGCCATCTATCGTTCCACTTTCCGCCCAACAGATTCCGGTGCCGCCACTTTCCGCGTGATGACTAACGGAGGAGTTACTTTATTCCTCAACGGCAAGCAAATAGCAGAAGCCACCAACATCAAGAATCATACCAATCTGTATTCTTTCAACTACGAAGCAGGAAAGAGTTACGACATCGAGTTGCGTTTTATTCAGGTTAAAGATAACCCTACACTGAACTTCGACTTGGCAAAACAAACTCCAATGGATGCCCGTGAAATCCTGAACAAGTTGCAAAGCGCAGATGTAGTTATCTTTGCCGGAGGTATCTCCCCCCTATTGGAAGGAGAATCCATGCGGGTATCCGACCCCGGATTCAAAGGCGGCGACCGTACAGAAATCGAATTGCCCGCCATCCAGCGCGAAGTTCTTGCTCTTCTAAAGAAGAATGGAAAGAAAACAGTATTCGTCAACTTCTCCGGTTCGGCAATGGCCATCGTGCCTGAAACGCAGAATTGCGATGCTATCCTGCAAGCATGGTATCCCGGACAGGCAGGTGGAACAGCCGTTGCCGATGTTCTTTTCGGAGATTACAATCCTGCCGGACGTCTGCCTATCACTTTCTATAAAAGCATGCAACAATTACCGGATTATGAAGATTATTCGATGAAGGGACGTACCTACCGTTTCATGACGGAAACACCTCTTTATCCATTCGGCTACGGTTTAAGTTATACCCGTTTCTCTTATGGGAAAGCGACCCTGAACCAATCGAAGCTGACCAAAGGCGAAAAAGCAATTCTTACTATCCCGGTAAGTAACGTCGGGCAGAGAGACGGTGAAGAAGTGGTTCAAGTGTACATCTGCCGTCCTGACGACAAAGAAGGTCCGCAAAAAACTCTTCGTGGTTTCCAACGGGTTAGCATTGCTAAAGGTAAGACACAGAACGTCCAGATAGAGCTTCCGTACGATTCTTTCGAATGGTTTGATGCAGCGACCAATACCATACGTCCTTTAAACGGAACATATAAGATACTTTACGGAAACAGTTCAAATGAAAAAGACTTGCAAACGTGCAGTATTCAGATTCAATAGGCAATGCTATTACATACAATTTGAGGCCGGGTTAATGAACTTAGGCTACATTGAGAATTTATAAAAAAATGGTTTTTATTGTCAGGCCAAGAGTTATGGCTTCATAAAGTGATTGTTTTCAAGCTATTACCCACTGACAATAGAAGCTGACAATAGGCTGACAATAAAGATTTTCGTCTTTTATTGTCAGCCTATTATTGTTTAAAACTGCACTATGCAGCTATTATCCCTTACTTACCAAGCCTGCATTATTCCGCAAAGACACCGTTATTGTTCAACTAAGGTGCCGTTATCGTTCTGCTAAAGTATCGATCTTGTTAGTTCTTCACGGCCGTGACGAGATCTTTCCACGGCTGTGGTAGTATCTCACCACGGCCGTGAGAAGAAGCTACCACGGCCGTGGGAAGGTAAAGATAGCGGCACCTTTGCCCAACTATACCGGCACACTAATCAAACTATACAGGTATACTTACTCAACTATACAGACATACTTACTCAACTGTACAGGCATACGAATGCAACTATATCAGAACCTTAAAACAACAATTCCAAGATGTCAGCATAACTATACAATAAAAAAACAGGCTGACAATAGAACTCTTAATTCTTATTGTCAGCCTATTGTCAGCTTCTATTGTCAACATATATTATACTGTAATTCACTTCTTTAACTTCCGTTCTGACAGATTGACAATAAAAACAGTATAAAAACGAGTAGTACAGTTAGTTCTTGGTCAGCAACCGTTTCTCTGAAATCGTTCCCAGATCTTTTCCGTTAATGGTGATATCCGTTGTATTTTCGATCTGTATCATAGATTGGTCAGGAGTGTCAATTTCAACATTCTCGATGTTGAGCTTTGCCACTTGATTCACTACAATACCCTCTTTAGCACCAGTAACCACCATATTCTTGATGGAAATATTCTCAATCGGCATTTCGGGAAGTCCGTTCAGATACGCCGCCCGTCCTGCTCCCCTGCAAAACACATCCGAGATATAGATGTTCCTAAAAGCAGGAGTCTCTTCACTCACACTCGGAATCGGTTCACCGGGAGCACTTTTGGCCGCATAATATAAATCGGCAATCAAAGCATCATTAGGAATATCAATCATATTTATATTATTGATGTAAATATTCTCCACGACGCCACCACGTCCACGGGCACTTTTAAACCGCAACCCGACATCCGTACCGATAAAAGAACATTCGGACACATATACATTCTTCACTCCTCCGGACATCTCACTACCAATTACGAATCCGCCATGACCATGCAAAACGGTATTGTTTCTCACAATCACATTCTCACAAGGTTCACCTCTGCGACGGCCATCTTCGTCTTTACCAGACTTCAGGCAGATTGCATCATCTCCCGCATCAAAGAAACAGTTGGCAATCAGCACATTCTTGCATGATTCCACATCGAGCGCGTCTCCGTTCTGCGAATACCAGGGATTGAACACCTTTACATCATTCAATATCAAAGATTCGCACGAAAGCGGATGAAGACACCAGCTCGGAGAGTTTTTGAAAGTCACGCCTTCCAGAAGCACCTTTTTACTCTTCACAATACTTAGCAGTACAGGACGCAGCCAACTTTTCATCTCCTCCCATTCTTCACTCGTGATTTCAGCCTGTTGATTCCCCTGGCCAGACATGAGAACGGATGCTTTCAATGCCCCTTCATTAGGATACCACACCTTGCCGTTCTCATCCACATTACCACCGGAGTTCACCAGATTCTTCCACTGTCTGTCCGTCATTTTATCCTTCTTCACAGGACGCCATCTGTCTCCCGCTCCATCAAAAACGCCATAACCGGTAATAGCTATGTTTTCTGCATTCATTGCCGAGATAGGCGACTGGCAGCGCCGTGTATCCAGTCCTTCAAATGAAGTCGTAATAATCGGATACAACGAGGTGTCACCGCTAAACACAATCAAAGCATTCTTTTCTGCATGCAAATTGACGTTACTTTGCAAAACAATGGGGCCTGTGAGCCACAAACCTTCCGGAATGATTACTTTACCCCCTCCTTTGTCGTGCACTACTTTGATAGCCTTATTAATAGCCTCCGTGTTCAGCGTCACCCCATCGCTTTTTGCTCCGAAATCACAGATATTTACCTGATAATCGGGAAAAACGGGACGCTCTATGGCGGGCATGGAGAAAGGAAGGTCTGCATACATTGCCTTCAAATCTGTCTCCACATCCACCTGCTTGGCAGTACCCTGACAAGCACAAAATAGTCCTATGATGACCGATACCAAGCCAGTCATTCGATTCAATCTATTCATCGTATCTTTTTACCTAAACATTTTATTATTTGAACCAAGCCACATCGGTATAGCCATCCCAACTCATGATGGTTTCACGTGTACCGAAGTATTGATCGTATTGTTCCTTACTAAGTTGCAGCACTGTATTGCGCACCGTTGCCGGAATAGATTGATAAATATCAGAACCCGATTCAGTCTTGCAGTTGTAAAGTTTGCAGCCGGTGGCAACAGTAGGTACAGCCGGTGTCAGCGGTTTATTCTCTCCTACAAAGTTAGGACCGTACACATCGGCAAACGTACAGTTTAAGAAGGTCAGATTGTCCGGCTCAAACTGATAAATCAAAGTAGAGTTAGTAACGCCTTCGCCTACCGTGAAACGGCTGTTCAAGAATACATAACCCAAGTAACCCGCACTGACACGCGCTTGCATTACAGCACGTGTACCGCTAGGTGCATGGATCTGACAATCTTCAAACAGTACCACCTTACCCGACCCCCAGATGAAATCGGTAGCTCCGGCTATGAAACAATCTTTGAACCAGTTGTAACCTCCACCGGGAAGCAAAGTATCCTGGAAACTCAAGACACGGCAATTGATAAAAGCAGCCGATTTGTTGTTAATATAAAGTGCCTCGGCCTGACCATTCTTGCCTAGTGTCCAGCCATACGCATTCTCTATCGTCACATTTTCAAAGCGGATTTTATCACTGTTACCATCGAGTATCACCACCGAACGACCTCCGGAAGAGGGCACAATAGTGCCGGTAGGGGCAAACTGATCGATATTGGTTCCGCCGCCTATACCACCGTTAATATCATTGCTGTTATCATATTGAATATTGACAGCCGTATTATCACTAGCATTTCCTTTTACTGTGATGTTGCTTTGATCGCGCAAGTAGATAATCTCCTGATAGATACCGTCATCCATCCGGAATGTCTTAGCAGCATTCAAATCGACATGTGTGGCACAGAAGTCAATAGCACCTTGCAAAGTATAGAAGTCAGCATTGGGGTCGGTGTGACTAATTTTCACCTCATAGTTCGGTCCGGTCAATGCTGGTGCCGGCTTCGTCTTGAACGTCCATGCACGGCCATATACTCCCTTGAAGTCTGTTTGTTTCACTGCTGCCTGTTCGATGGTTACATAATATTCGGTGTCGGGTTGTAAGCGCTGTTGATGAGGCTTGATAATGAAGCTCTTACCTTCCACCCGTGCCGGATAATAATTGACGATACGACGACTAACGGAAGAACCGGTAGGCGTAACGCCGATAATATCCATCCACGTATTCAGTTGGGTCTGACCGTTTACGATAGACTGTCTGCGTTCTGCCATATTGATTTCATCTACCTGTTTATGGTCGCTCATACGATAGATGCGGATACAACCACTCGTACCAAGTTCGGGTGCAGTGCCTTCAAAGGCGATTTTCAGTTCGGTATCTGCTAGTGCTTGCTGCGTGCCGTCGGCAGGTGTGAAGGCATATCCTGATACAGGAGTCTTGTCACCTTCGGCCGTTCCGTCCTCACTGCTTCCGTCTTCCCAGGGAGCTGATGAGTTTCCGCCTTCCACATTTTCAAGACGTCCCATTTCTACAAAGCCGCTGTCGTCTATGTAGAGTGCGAATGTGTAGCTATAACCTTTGTGGAATTGCGGCAAAGCAATGTCCAAATTAGTAAATATCCACTCTTTCTCTCTATCGTCCAATACGAAAGACACTTTATAGCTGTCTGTCAATGCCGATGGAAGAATGATAGCTTCGTAGAATCCTGTTGTAGCATTGTGATAAGGGTTGATTGTAGCAACAGAGCTTTCGTCAACCGTCAGTACATCTGTTTGTATATTGAATGAAGCGGCAGTTTGCATCCCCTCAATCCGTACATCACTTACTTCCAACGGTTCTTTTTCCATATTCACAAACTTCAGAATCACTTTTGCCAGACGATGGGTAAAGTTTAATGAGATATGGGGTTCGTTCTCCGGAGAGTAGGTGTATTCTTCTTTCGTGGCAGCATATAGTAAGTCGCACGCCGTACTTCCTCTTTCTTGAGCGGCCAGTTGCACGGGATAATTAAAATTACGTACATCGGCATTATACGGATAGTATGCCACAAACTTCACCGGTGTTCCATCATTTTGCACTTTCAGCGGTGTAGTGGAAGTGAAAGAAACCGACGCACCCTCTTCCGAGCAGACATAAGGTACATTCGCTGCTTCTGTGACAGGTTCAAGAGTCTTCATATCCAATACGTATGTTCCGATCTTATCTCCGTCATTCCATGACGATCCGTCTTGGGTGACACGGGTTGAGAAACCTGTGAGGTCTACACCGAAGGTAACCTCTCCCGCAGTAGTAGGTTGTTTTGTACCTGAATCTTGCTCATCATCCGAACAAGAGAGGCAAAACAAACCACCTAACAAGGGATATAATAATGAATGAAATAATTTCATAACTGTAATGTTTAATCAGTATTACAAGAGTAATTCAATGGTTATTTTACATTCTTATACCAACGCGGGTCACCTACTTGAGCATCAATTCTCAGTTTGAAGTTGCCGTTTCCTGCATCTTCAAACAGTTCGGTAACTGTTTTGGACGTATCTATCCAGGCATTAGGAAAAGTATTGGTATCAATTGCTTTTCCATGTACATTCAATACAGGCATCTGTCCGGCTTCGGTAGCTGCCGCTGCATAGTTACCGGAGAATTCCCGTACATCCATTTTATAGCCTATGTTAGGGTTACTTGTAACGAAGCAGGCCGAAATATTATTCTTATAATAGAGATTACCATTCGCATATCGGCTTTCAAATGGAGTCTTTGCCATATCTGCCAATGTGCAATTTTCGACAGTGATAACTACACTATTGGCATCTTTCACGTAAATAACGCGTTCTGTCATTTTATAAAGTGTAGAGTTAGTGATAGTGATTGCTTTAGAACCATAATAGTTGAAGACATTTTGCATATTGGCAAACAGACAATCATCGATCACTACAGCAGAAAGTAAGTTTTGTGCCCCGTTATCTCCGGTTGACCAGTCACAAACAGTCTTCATGTTACTAAAGTTACACTTCTTGAAATCTACCACAGCATCAGTAGCGAGTTGGGCAGTTTCATTGTTAGTCAGCAGAGCGGTTGAGTTATCACCTGTAATATCTAAGTTATTCAATGCTATCTTTTGAAGACTGGTATATTGTATCTGTTTCAGATTCATCTTCACTTGTTTTTCTGTATCACCAATCAGTAACAACTCTGTTACAGCTTCGGGCACTACCATTGCATCGCTAAAGGTATAACCTTCTGCATTGGCAGCAAATACTAACGCAACTTTACCGGAAGCACCGGACAATATTGTCGACAGGTTTGTTTCTGCATTAATCGCTTTTTGAGCATAATCAGCAGGAATTGCTTCATTCTCTGAAACTTTATCACCGTCGCCATCCTCGCTGCCACCATCACCCCAAGGTGTGTTGCTGCCGGAACCACCGCCTATTTCTCCGCTAGTCTCTTTTCCTACATTGATATTGAAGGTATACTCATAGCCTGCAACAAACTTATCTATCTTGCTGCCTTCAGGCACTGTGTACTGATACTTACCACCGTCTGCCATGATAGTGAGCGACATTTTATTTATCAACTCTTCAGCAGGCAACATGATACCAATAAAAGATTTATCTCCTGTTTTCTGCAGGGAAATAGACTTCTGCGTATCCATGTTAGTCAATTTCCCGTCTATCAGGCTGAAAGTAGCTGTGGTATTCATCCCCCCTACCGTTATACTTGTCACATTCGACACGTTTTCATTCGTAATCTTAACACGTAGAAGCACTAACTTATGATGGAAAGTGAATGCCAATCCACCTGCCAACAATGATTCCGTTGACTGGTTGGCAGCCTTTGCCCACATTAAATCGTGGGCAGAGATACCGTCAGACTGATCGCTTACATCTACTTTATAAAGTGCTGCTGTGGCATCAATAACATCTGCAGATGTAGTATGCGGATAATAGGCTACGAAATTCGTAGGCATATCATAGATTGCTATTCCGGGATCGGACGAGAAGTTCGCCGTAAGCCCCTCGCCAATCGTCGTATATTTCACGTTAAGGGCATCGTTCAACACATTCTTATCTTCCGTATCGAACATATATATACCAATAGCATCACCGTTCTCCCATTCACTGGTTTCGCTATTCAATCGTGTAGTGAAACGGTCGTTGCCCGAACTGATAGTGCGAAGCATTCTTTGACCATCGCCATCAGTAAGAGAATTTTCATTAACTTCACTACAAGCTACTGCCAACGTTCCGGCAACCGCTAAGAAAAATAAATGTTTCAGATTCATAATATTATATTTTAATTTATTCTTAATCATGTAAGTTCATATTCTCAATTTAAATTTAAGGCAACCAACGAGTATCACCGGCACGGTTGCTTACAATCGGAGAAGAGGTATCCTTAATCGTCAAGTCTCCATTAGCCGGATCGGCAAACAGTTCGGCTGCCGTAATTTTCAAATCGGTCGCATTCATATTCTTACCTCCCAATGTATAGTCTGCGGTGGTATAGTTATTAGAGAATGTAGTAGTAGTGTTAGCACCGATAGCAAACAAGTCACCGCAAGGGGATGCCAACAAGATACCTTCCATTACCAATTTAGAACCTACGGCAGATTCAATGTTAATCAGACGTTGATTACGGCTGTAGTTGTAAATAGTTACATTCTTATATTCCAGGTCGATAGGTTTATCCATATAAGGAGCATAGAAAAGGTTACCCCAGCCATAACCATTGGTTCCATCATTGTCGTTGCTAAATGTACAGTTGCGGAAGATTGCACGGTCTACCTGGTCATAAGAAACTCCGTTATCTTTGTCGAAAGACTGAAGATTAAATGCACCATAAGCACTTGTTTGCCATCCACAACCTTCGAAACGGCATCCTTCCATTTCCAGATTCATAATGTACTTGGCATTAGCGGACTGATGGCGCCAGAAACCTCGGCGAAGACTTATGAAATCGCAATTTACAAAGCTGACATTCTCTATTGTGTATGCCTTGCTGGTATTCATAAAGTAGTTATTGTTTGCTTCATGACGGAATTCAATATTATCAAACTCCAGACTGGAGAGGTAAGAACCCTCTGCAATACTCCAACTACCTTCCAAAACAACAATAGGTTTAACTCCATCACGACTACCGGCCAAACGGAAGCCTTTCATCAAAGCGAACGGAGTGACGCGGTAAGAAGAACCTGCAGGCAAATAGTATTCTGTACCTTCGGGCACTTCAGGATCGACATCGTTGTTCAGCAACATCGCAGATAAATCGTCATCCAAGCCTACCGGTATGGACATAGCCGACGGGCCTGCCGTACGGAACGTTACCTGATTATAAGGTTTGTCATATTTACGCGGTTTACTGGTATCATACAGGTTGACAGCATACAGTGTATTCTTCGTTAAACCATCCACCTCGGCAAATCCCTGCATCATTTCTTCAATGGTCAGATAGCGGCTAATACCAGGCAGTGTCGTATTCATCATAGGGATAATGCTTATACTATCCACCGGATTCTGTTTATTGTCTTTCTTCCAGCGAATGATAGCCGATGATTCCGTAATTTCGGTTTTGGAAACATCTTCCACCAGTTGGGCATATTCCGGACGAGCTTCAGTAGAGGCACTGGTGTATTTCCATTGCGAGTTGTTGGTAGCGTTGGCAGCATTACTGCGTACACGAATATAGAAAGTAGTTCCGTAAGGAATATCATCGATAAACACATAAGGATCAGCGGTTTCTATCTCCATAAACAAGCTGGTATAATATTGATCCTGATGTAGTTGTACCGTATAAGAGATAGCATCGTTCACTTTATACCATACCAATGTCACAGAGTTTGCTTTCACCTCCGGTTTCTCCAATACAAACCGGGGCTGGAACAGGTCGTCCACTTTCGTATATTTATCATCTGCCTCGCAGCCTATGAACAGGGTGCCGCAAAGGAGTGCGGGCAGCATAGCCGTTGCAAGTTTTCGTAATAACTTTATCATAACGTTTGTCTTTTTACTGATTAGTATCCATAATAGTTCCGAATCAATCCGCGATGGTCTGTTATAACCTTTGCAGGATAAGGACACAGGTATCTCACAGGATCGGTAGGTTTCACTAATTGATCGTTGTTTTTGTTGATAAATCCACGGAAACTCCATGAAATAGCATCCAACGTTTCATAAAGCTGTGTTTCTTTGTTCAACACTCTCCATCCCAACGCATACTCCAATACTGTGTAACCGGCAGGGCGACCTACACCGGGACCATATTCGTCAATACCTACAATGTCTAATACCTTTCTATCAGAATGTTCGGGGTCCGTCACTTGCTTGTAATAGATATTAGACGGTACTTTCTCAATGCCTGGTACGTAAGCTCCGTTAGCTACCAATCCCCAATTAGTCATCTCGTTATAAAGATTGTAGATAACTTCACCATATTTATTCCAACGCGCAAGATCGTATTTACGAATACCTTCACCACCAAACTCCCATTTACGCTCATCCATGACTGCTTGGAAGAAATCTGCTTCATTAGTCAGGCTCTCTACATAACTTTCTACTTTATCCGTCCATTGAGCCGCATCGAAAGCACGGCGGCGAACACGCTTCAGTGCTTCTTTGGCATCGTCACGCGGTCCGTAAAGTTCATTGACTGCTTCAGCATACATCAGCAAAACATCTGCAAAACGCATACGTACACTGTTGATACCTGTATTAGAACCACTGGAAGCACCCAGCGGAGACTGCATATAGAGTTTGGACCATTTACCAACACCCATACCAGTCACTCCCATATCAATCTCCTGATTCAGGTCTTTATCATATTTATAAGGTACACAAGTCATATCACGACGCAAATCATCCTTATCAAACGAATAGACATACGTACCGCAGAAAGTTACATAGTTGCGGGCGCTGCCATAAGAGTGCTTACCTTCTGCAATAGTGACACCGATATTATAGCCATAACGACTGGTGACACTTTTCAGCATCGGAACAGCGAACATGACATCATCGTTGTTGGCAGTCTTCCAGTTACATTCATTTACCCACAAGTTTTCAAAACTTTGAGTCAGGTCGTGTTTGCTTTCTTTGATTACTTTTCCCAGATAAGTGACGGCAATTTCATAATAATGTTCAAAGTTATCGCCACGTTCCATGTAACCTACGTGAGTCACATCTTCTTTGTCGGCACGAAGAGTCCAACCACCCCGATAGAGAGCCAACTGTCCGATAAGCGACTGGCAATATTCGCGTGAAGCACGTTCTACGCCATAATCCAAATCGACTGCATATTTCATCATCGGTTCTACAGCTATCAAGTCATCGATCAGATATTCCAGAATGACATTGCGGTCGGTAGTGCCCAGACTGAAGAAGTCATCGGTCGCTTCCGTTGGTTTGGTAATAAACACTACATCTCCCCATGTACGGATCAAGTCCAGATAGAGCATGGCACGAAGAGTTTTCACTTCTCCATACATCTGTTGTGTTTCGGAGGGAGTATCACCTGTTACTTTATCGGAAAACAATGGTGACTCCTGCACAGCCTGCAAAAAGTCGTTGGCATAATTGATAGCATAATAGATATTGTTCCAAGTAGCGTTCAACACCGACCAGGTGGGACGGGAATCAAAGCAGCCTATATCCGAGCCATTGGTACTGACAGTGTTGTTCTTGAACGAGCTCATTTCCACATCAGTATTCGTATTCAAACCGCTGGCAAGGTTACTTCCGTACAATCCGTCTTCCGTCATGGAAGAGTAGATACGGGTCATCAACGCTTTCATCTCCGATTCGCTGGAAAATATGTACTCGGGAGTAAAGCCGGAGGCGGGCTGCACATCAAGAAAATCATCGCAAGACGTCAAAGTGAACATAGTTCCGGCAATGAGTGAGTATATTAGTTTCTTATTCATTGTTCTTTCATTTTATAGATTTCAATTAAAAAGTCAACTGTGCACCAAATGTATAGGTACGGCTACGCGGATAACGGTTATAATCAATGTTCGGTGTCAAACCGGTAGCGATGTTCACCTCCGGATCATAACCGCTATATCCGGTAAGGGTAAACAGATTATTGCCCGATACATAGAAACGTACTTTACTCAAACCGACTTTCTTCGTCCACACACTTGGTAAGGTGTAACCGAGGGTAGCTGAATTAAGACGCAGGAATGAACCGTCTTCCACGGCATACGACATACAGATGGGGCGTCCGATGGAAGTGGGATTCCACATGGTAGCATTCTTATTGAATTCTGCCAGTACTTCCGGACTGTAACGGATCTCATTACCCATGTCGTCGAAGTTACGCCAGCGTTTATCTGAAGCGATGTTCATCAGGAAGTTGTTCTCTTTATTGTCCGCCCAAGTGGTCAGCATAATTTTGTTGGCATTCAGTACATCAAAATCATACATAAAATTGAAGAACATACTCATATCAAATCCTTTATAAGTAGCATTCAGACCAAAACCTCCCGAGAATTTCGGAGTGGTGTTACCTATTACAGTACGATCGGCTTCTGTCAGCTGATAAGGATTGGTGCTGTTGGGATCTACCGGAGTGAGTTTCTTGAACTTGGCATTACCGGGACGCGGAGTGTCGGACAATGGACTTGAATCTACCACCCCCTCTTTCAACTTCCATGATCTGGATTTGGAGTCGAAGGGTTCAAAATCGGCTACGGTATAGAATCCATCATTAACATAACCGTAAATCAAACCACTGGTACCACCCACATAGGCACGATAATCATCAGAGTTCACGACGTCATTTCTCCAGGCCGAAGTGAGAATCCATTCTTTTTCACCACTTGCCAGTTTATCAATCTTGTTTTTATTATGACCGATATTGAATGTGGCGTTCAGTGAGAAGTCTTTCGTTTCTACCAGCCAGGCATTCAGTTGAAGTTCTATACCCCGATTGGATGTCTGTCCCACATTGGTCATCAGTTTAGTGTAGCCTGTGTAACCTGGAATATCCGAAGGCACCAGCAAATCTTTGACTGTATTCCAGTACACATCAATCGTACCGCTAAGGCGTTCTTTAAAGAAACCGAAGTCAAGACCAATGTTACGTGTGATGGTGGTTTCCCATTTCACATCAGGATTGTACACATATTTAGAGTTATAAAACTCATAATAATAATGGCTAACTTCTCCCCAGCCGGCAGGACGGGAACTGTTTACCCTATACAATTTCTGATAAAGGTCGGCATCGATGCGGTCATTACCGGAAGTACCGTAGCTTAATCTCAACTTTAAGTTGGATACGACCTGATTATCTTTCAAAAAGTCCTCGTTAGAGATACGCCATGCCAACGCTCCTGCCGGGAATAATCCCCAGCGGTTACCTTTGGCAAATTTGGAAGAGCCATCGGCACGTAGCGTTACCGTAGCGAGGTATTTATCATTATATCCATAGTTGATACGGCCAAAGAATGAAGAAATACGAGAGGGAGAGGCCGCTGACGAGGAGTTCTCGTAAGGAGTACCCAGTGACAAATTATCAAAGACCTTTTCTGCCGTGATATTTTCCGGAAAAAGAATAGGATAAAATGAAGATTTGAGCAGAATTGAGCATTTCAACTGACTGTCAGTAGGTTTGGGCATAGGTTGGCACAAGGTGGCACAGATGGGGAAGACAGGCTTTGGGAAGAATATGGAAACAGATGCACTTCCAAATCATTACCCGATATCGGATGCACTTTTAATACTAACGGTCTATATTTCTGTGTTCTGCGTAGGTTTACATTCTGCCCTTACAACTCCCATAAACTAATTTTGCACCAAACAAAAAGTAAGGATTATGAGGAGTACATTCAAGACCGTGTTCTACGTGAACGCAAGCAAAGAGAAGAACGGAGTTGTCCCCATCATGGGACGTGTGACCATCAACGGGACTATCGCACAGTTCAGTTGCAAGCAGACCATCCCAAAAGCACTTTGGGATGCGAAAGGCAACCGCGCCAAAGGCAAGAGCAAGGAAGCACAGGCGGTAAACTTCGCGTTGGACAACATCAAGGCGCAGATAACGAAGCACTACCAGCGTCTTTCCGACCGTGAAGCCTGTGTGACCGCCGAAATGGTACGTAATGCTTATCAGGGCATAGGCACAGAGTATGAGACCTTGCTACGTGCCTTTGACAAGGAGAACGCGGATTTTGCCAAACGTGTGGGCAAAGACCGCTCCAAGCGCACATATCTGAAATACCTGACTGTCCGCAAATATTTGGCTGAGTTTATCAGAAAGCAATATAAACGTGCCGACATAACGATGAACGAACTTACGGAGGATTTCATCCGCGACTATTGCCTGTATCTGCGCAACGAGGCAGGGCTTGCACAATCTTCCGTGTGGATATACTCCATACCATTGAAACATATCGTCACCACAGCACACTACAACGGAAAGATACCGAGAAACCCGTTTGCAATGTACCACGTTGACCCCGACCACAAGGAACGTGGTTTCCTTACGGAAGAGGAACTTCAGGCATTGGGCGCAATCAAACTGGAGAATCCCAACTTTGCACTGGCAAGGGACTTGTTCCTGTTCGGATGCTGGACGGGCATATCGTTCATAGACATCAAGAACCTCACGACTGACAATATCGTGGAAATGAACGGTGCGCTGTGGATTGTGTCGAAACGGCAAAAGACAGGTGTCCCGTTCCAAGTCAAGCTGATGGACATTCCGATGCAGATAATCAAGCGTTACGAGCCGTTCCGAAAAGAAAAGAGGCTATTTAACATAGGCTCACTTGACATGGTAAACAAACGCATAAAGAACATAGCGAAGAAGTGCGGTATCGAGAAGCCGGTTTCCTTTCACCTCAGCCGCCACAGCTTCGCTGTCATGGCATTGAACTACGGTATGCCGATAGAAAGCGTGAGCAAGATACTCGGACATACGGACATCAAGACCACGCAAATTTATGCCAAGGTAACGAACACGAAACTAAACAGCGACATTTCCGCCTTTGAGAACAAAATAAGCGGACGTTTCGACATATAACCGCTTGATTATGGAACGGGGCATTATTACGATGAATGAGTACGGTAGAGTGACTATACCCACTTCTACAAATGTATGGATGACAGAGGCAGAGCAGTCCTCATTGTTGGGTACAATCGCCCCAACACTCCGTGCCGCCATCCGAGCCGTATATAAAAGTGGAGTGCTGAAACGACATGAGGCAGAACGGTATATCCGTTTGCCCGACGGCTACGGCATGGAAGTGTACGCCCTGCCTATGGTCGTGGCAATTGCATTCCGCATCAATACCCCATGTGCGGCAATGGTGCGCGATACCCTGCTGGAAAGGCTGTACGGGCGAAAAGAAAGACAAGTCCTGTGGGTGTCAATTGACAGACCGATGTGCGAGTGTTAGAGCGTGGGTACGTACCTACGCTAACTGCCCGAAGAAGCGACAAGGGAATGCTTCTTCGGGCTTTATTTTTTTGTTTTGCTGCACATTTTCTTATGTGCTTTTCTGCATTTTCTCGTCTGTCGGTTACGATTGCGCCATTCCGCTTCGTTTTGCGTATCAAGGTTTTAAGCATTATACCGTAGCTTTGCATCCGATTGTTTAACCTGTTGCCGACACTGCTGTCGGCGGCATAAAACCAAGCAAAGCCTATGGCAGAACAAGACGAATTCATCCGCGTGGGGACAACCCTCTACAAGATTGTTGACCAGCCACTGATTGACGGGGGCTGTGTGAAGAAACGCATCGCATGGAACTCCGAGACATTGAGGCAGGACTACGGCAAAGACCGCATGGCGACCGTGCCGAAGTATGACGGTTTCTGTACCGTCCCCGACCATGTGGGTTACAAGCCCGTAGTCGGAAAGTTCCTCAACCTCTACGAGCCGATAGGACACCGACCGCAGGAAGGCGGCTTCCCCTGCATCCGCTCGTTGGTGGAACACATCTTCGGGGAGCAATACGAGTTGGGCATGGACTACCTGCAACTGCTCTACCTTTATCCTATTCAGAAACTTCCTATCCTGCTGTTCGTGTCCGAAGAACGGAACACGGGCAAAAGCACGTTCCTCAACTTCCTGAAAGCCATCTTTAAAGACAATGTGACGTTCAATACCAACGAGGACTTCCGCAGCCAGTTCAATTCCGATTGGACAGGGAAACTGCTCATCATGGTGGATGAAGTACTGCTCAACCGCAGGGAGGACAGTGAACGGTTGAAGAACCTCAGTACTACATTGTCCTATAAGGTGGAAGCCAAAGGCAAAGACCGTAACGAAATAGGTTTCTTCGCCAAGTTCGTGTTGTGTTCCAACAACGAGCATCTGCCCGTTATCATAGATGCAGGCGAGACACGCTATTGGGTACGCAAGATAGGACGGTTGCAGTGTGATGACACCGATTTCCTGCAAAAGCTGAAGGATGAAATCCCCGCTTTCCTGTACTTCCTTATCCATAGGGAGTTGTCAACGAAAAAAGAAAGCCGTATGTGGTTTGCCCCGAAGCTGATTGAGACGGAAGCCCTGCGGAAGATAATCCGCAGCAACCGTAACCGTCTGGAGATTGAGATGGCAGACTTGCTGCTTGACATCATGGCGAAGATGGAGGTGGAAACGGTGTCATTCTGCCTAAACGACATCATCCCCCTGTTGCTGTGTTCGCAGGTCAAGGCGGAGAAGCCGCAGGTGCGTAAAGTGTTGCAGGAGTGCTGGAAACTATCACCGGCACCCAACGGGCTTACCTATACCACCTACGTGTATGGCGGTGACGGACGCTATCATACCCGTAAAGACGTGGGCAGGTATTACACTGTGACAAAAGTACTGCTGGAGAGCCTCTGATATTCTGTTGAATTGTTGAATAGATATAATATGATGTTGATATATAGCAAAATACAGGCTCAACAGAAAACCAACAACGCCAAACGGACGATGAAGAGGAAACATTGCAGTATCCGGTTCTGCCATCACTTTTTCTTTTCGCTGTCGTTTGTTGTGCATTATGTGTTTGTTGAGGATAAGTTGAATATGTATAACACAATGTTTCAATGTGTTACCATCCATTCTCAACGGTTCAACGTTTTTACATACCTCAACAAGTCCGCAGGGAAACGGTTGGACATTCCAAGTAGGTACGTATGCCGACATGACATCATCCCGACAAGCAGACATGGCAACATGACGGCATGACGTACCATCCCAAACTGGCGAAAGAGGGAAAAACATACGGCAACTACCGACAGCGTAGCGGATTTTGAGGAACGGAAAAGCCATAGCTCATTAGGGCGTTTTCTTCACGCACCGCTGCGCTAATGCTAAAAACGCCCCAATGAGCCAACGGGGTTACACCCCTCTGGACACCCCCGTTTTCATGCGGCACGACCGCAGCGGACGGGCATGAACAAACAAGTTTGTATAACCTATAAAAACAAAAGACGAACATGGGATACATAAGCATCCAATTCAACAAGGCGAAAGGCTCGGCGGACACGGGAGCGTCCGACCACATCGAACGCAAGACCATACCCAAGAACGCCGACCCTACACGCACCTGCCTCAACCGTGAGCTGGTGGACTTCCCCGATGGCGTGACGAACCGTACCGAGGCGATCAACCACCGTATCCGCACGGCAGGCATCAAGAGGAAGATAACGCCCGACCAAGTGAGGGCAATCCGCATCGTGCTTTCGGGCACACATGAGGACATGATGAAAGTGCAGGACGAGGGTAGGCTGAACGAATGGTGTGCGGACAACCTGCAATGGTTGCACCGCACGTTCGGACGGGAGAATACCGTTTCGGCAGTCCTGCACATGGACGAGCATACGCCGCACATCCACGCTACGGTCGTACCGATTGTAACGGGCGAACGCAGGAAAGCGAAAAAGAAGCAACAGGTGGAAGGCAAGCGCACCTACCGTAAGAAAACGGATGCCATTCGCCTGTGCGCTGATGACGTACTGACACGTGAGAAGCTGTCAGCCTATCACGACAGCTACGCGGAGGCAATGGCGAAATACAGCTTGCAGCGTGGCATCCGTGGCTCGGAGGCACGGCATACCACCACCGCCCAATACTACCGTGATTTGAAGCGGCAGACGGGAGAACTTGAAGCCAATGTGCAGCAGTTGCAAACGGAAAGACAACAGGCGGAACAGAAACTTGACGAGGTGAAGCAAGGAATCAAGTCGGAAAAACTGGAAGCCGCTAAGACTGAGGCGAAAGCCGCACTCGTGGCAAAGGTCGGTTCTCTTTTAGGCGGTGGAAAGTTGAAAGCGGAAAGGGAAGGGTTTCAGCATCGCATAACGGAACTTGAAAATCAAAATGCAAGGTTAGAGCAACGTATCAAGCAGATGGAATGTGAACACCAAACCCAATGCAGCAAGTTCGGTGAGTATATAGACAAGGTAAAACGATACTTTCCTCATGTGGATAAATTGTTGCCCCTGATAGACTTCTGTCGTAATACGTTGCACTTCTCCGAACAGATAATCCAAGAATTGTGCAAGTTGAAGAAGGTGAAGTTAAAGGGTGATTTTTATTCACCCGAATTTAACCGTAAATTCCATGCAGAAGGTGCGGCTTTCTCGTTTGAAGAAGATAAAAGCAGAACTGGACATTTCCGAATATGCGTGAATGATATTCCGCTTGTGCAATGGTTCCGGCAGAAGGCGCATGAATGGAGAAACGGTTTGGGGATTACTACCCAAAAGCAAAGTAATGGGATGAAAATTTAATGCACGCGCATAAATCCCGCTCAAACAGTCTCAAAAAGTAAAGAAAATCATTCAATGAAAGGAATTTATCAAGGATTTTAGCTACTTTTGCAATTGGATTGGGGAAGCCCTTTCCGAAACATAGAAAAAGAAGAAGCGTTATGCTTATCTTGTAGAACGGAAACCTGAGAAATTTCTGAATTGTGTACAAGGGTAGCATAGTGGTTCTCACGCTATAGCGTGGGCTGCTATTACTACATCTGTACACAGGGTTTTCTCAGGACCTCCGAACTAAGACGTAGCATCGCAGTGCCACGCTTCGTGTTTTGGATAAGTGTCAATAATTATCATTAAAATAGTGAACATTATGAAAAATGTTATTACCTTACTATCCTGTGCAGTTGCATTAGTTATGACTTCTTGCACACTCTCTAACGAGGAAAAAGCTGAGAAGTTGGTTAAAGAGACGCTTAAAGACTATCTCTATCACCCAGATTCTTATGAACCAATATCAACAAAAGTTGATAGTATGTTCATTGATGTAACTACTATTGAACCTATTATGAAAATTAGTGAGGACATCAAAGATTTGATGTCTAAAATAAACAGATGTAAAATGAAAGTCGAATCCGCAGAATCTTCTATGGATATTTTTGCTCCTAATGGATATTCTTCTCAATACTCTCGTGGAGAATATGCGCGGGCAAAAAAAGAGAAAGAAGAAGCCAAATCTGATTTGGATAAATATACCAAGAAACTTTCAGAACAACTTGTTTCTCTAAAAGAAAATGTTGCAAAATATCACAAAGGTGAATTTACAGGTTGGGCGGTAAGTCATAGATTTAGGAGTCTTAATGGCGCAGGCTCAATGACCATTCCGGGAGAAATGATTTTCTTTTGCGATAAAGAGTTTACAACTTGTGGCGGTTATGAAGTTGATAAGTTTGAGAACTTTGCAAAAATCTTGAAAGCTGTAGATGAAGCAACTTCTGATGAAGATATAATAGATTATTTTAGGGAGGATAGTTTTTTACTGTAACTCCCGTCTTTTAATAGAATAGAAAGTTAGCGTGCCTTCATGGCACGTTAACCTTTTATACAATGTAAACTTTATCAACGGCAAATCTTTCTTTTAGTATGCAGGCATTGTTTATTGGGGTAATTTGTATTATAACTATTTCAATTTGTTATATAGCTATAACAAGAACACGCCTAAAAAATAAGTCCAAGGAACTTTCTGAAAAGTTAAACCACATATCTTCTTATAGCAATAAATCCAATTATGAGCAAGCAAGAGAAAGATTGTCGGCATTAAACAACGGAGCATTTATTGATATTCCGTCCGACCTTAATAGCACTTTTTCAGGGAAGATAATATCTGCAACGCAAGAAAAAGATTTTGTCAATCATTATAAGCCGCATTTTCAAGAAGCATATTCACTTGTTAAGAAACTTGAAGCCTTTAATATCACTCCATCTGAAACCATATTCAAATTTATCAGTGACTTTGGGGCTATCAATAGACTTGTAAAACAACATAATGAGGGAATCATTACATTTCTACTTGACACGCATAAAGAGTTTTTCGACCATTGCCTAAAATATCCGTTAGACAAGCAACAAAGACGCTCAATCGTTTCAGAAGAAGAAAATTGTTTAGTAGTCAGTAGTGCAGGGAGTGGAAAGACTTCATCCATCGTAGGGAAAGTAAAGTATTTGACTGAAATAAAGAAAATCAACCCTCAAAATATTCTCCTTATCAGCTACACAAACAAGGCTGCCGCTGAATTAACAGAAAGAATGGGTATTGCTGGTTTGCGAGGGTACACTTTTCACAAACTTGCCCTTGACATTATCGGACAGACAACAGGACAAAAGCCATCAATATATGAAAATACGGACGCGCTCTTCGTGAAAATCTACCATGAATTATTGAACGACAAGAAATTCAAGAAAAGCGTAATAGAATACTTCATTGATTATCAAACGCCCGAAAAGGAGTGGGAAAAGCGGAAGAATGAGCGTAGGCAACAACTTTCAGAGCAAAAAGAGGTGCGTTTGAAAGCAACGTTTCCCGATATGGACGGAAAAACTGTTTATGTACGGAGTGAACAAGAGCAGAAAATATGCTTTGCGCTATCTTCCCTTAGCGTAAAATTCAGATATGAAGAGCCATACGAGCATCCATTGGTAGACGAGATGCACTCTCAATACAAACCGGATTTTTCCATTTATTTTGAACAAGGTGGAGAAACAAAGCGAATATATTTAGAGCATTTTGGAGTGGACGAGCATGGGCTTGTTCCTATATGGTTTGCCAAAGACAGAGGCATTACCTATGAAGAAGCAAACCAAAAGTACAACGATGGCATAACATGGAAAAAAGCGGCACATGAGAAATTCAGCACTAAGCTGTTGACAACTTCAAGTGCAGACTTTCATTATTCCGATATTCGGGAGAAGTTGAAAACCTTATTGGAAAAGGCTGATGTTTCCATCCAAGAGAAAACAGATGCAGAATTATACGATATGGTTCTTCCCCCGAACAGCAAGCATGAGAAGGCTTTTATCCGCCTTGTCGTGACTTTCGTGACATTGATAAAGTCAAGTTGCAAATCTGTAGATGAAGTATTAAGGCAAACTAAAAACGCAGGGGACGAACGCAGTACGTTCATTATCAAAAACATCTTTCAGCCCGTTTATAAACGGTATATTGAAGAATTGGCGAACATCAACCAAATAGATTTTACGGATGCAATTCTGCAAGCTACCGACATTTGTCGTTCCTCCCATCCTGTGAAGTATGATTATATCATTGTGGATGAGTTTCAAGACATATCAGTTGACCGTTACAACTTCTTAAAAGTATTGCGAGAGGGAAATCCACCCCCCAAGTTGTATTGTGTGGGCGATGACTGGCAGTCCATCTATCGTTTTTCGGGGAGCGACATGGCACTTTTCAATCAGTTTTCAGATTACTTCGGCCAGACAGAAATCAATAAGATTGAAACAACATATCGGTTTGGAGAGCCTTTAGTCAGCCTGTCCTCGCAATTTATCCAACGCAACGAAGCCCAAATTAAAAAGAACATCCATCCTTTTAACCCACAAGTTAAAACAGAATTACAGTTTTGCGATTATGAAAGACGAGATTATTGCAATGTTATCGGACAATTGGTCGCGTCAATTCCATTAGACAAATCAGTCTTTTTGTTAGGGAGATATTCCTTTGACGATTATTACCTGTCGTTCATGTATAAATCCGTGAAAGAGGGTAATCGCTTTTTCTATATCATCGGAGACAGGAAAATAGAGTTTCTGACCGTTCATAAATCCAAAGGACTTGAAGCAGACTATGTGATAATTCTTCAATGCAACAAGGACACATACGGGTTTCCCTCACTTGTAAGCGATGACCCTGTGCTTAATTATGTCTTGACAAAAAGCGACCAATATCCATACGGAGAAGAACGCAGGCTGTTTTATGTAGCCATTACCAGAGCTAAAGTAAAGACCTATATACTGTATGACAGACGCTTTCCTTCCGTTTTCGTGGACGAATTCTTGCATCCGGAAAAAATCACGGAAGAAAGTTATGCCAAGCATCCAAACGCCAACAAAAAGTGGACACGCAGTGCGGATAATTTTCTGCTTACCCTTTATCATGAAGGGAAAAGTATAAAATACATAGCCGAGAAAATGGGCAGAAGTCAAACCTCGATAGTAATGCGATTAGGAAAATTGGAAGGGAAACGGCAATAAAATACTGATTGCATTTCGTTTGTCGAAAATATATGTTACCTTTGCATAGAGTTGTTTGACAGCAATGTACTGCACATCGCAGAATTTATGACCGTTGCCAAGTCATTACCTCACTTGTGGCAAAAAGTGCGCAAGTTGCTTATTCCTAAATTATTCCTATCTTATAGCTGTATTTTCCGGAAAAAAACGGCTTGTGTAAGTCTTGACAGTCGTCTGGTTATGCTTGATTTCCTGTCCCAACATCAGACGGATATCATGTACATCTTTTAGCATAAAGTTGTAGTTCCACACGTTGGTAAGCTGCCACTTGGTACCTTGTTTCATGCTCCATTCCGCCACCGGCTGGTTATTGTTGCTACGAGCTTTACTAGTCTCCATACCCCAGAAACGGCGTTGTTCTTCAGAGTTATTCTCGAAACCGAATTCACTACGGAAAGTCATACCCTTCATAATATCCCAGGTCACGGCTCCCATCGTATTGAGCGACTTGTTGATTCTCTTTTTATAATTTCTTTTCGATTCTTCTTTGGGATCAAAAAGAGTTTCCTCTTCCAGTTGATCGGGATCGAAATACGTATCGTCTTCGGGAAGTTTCATATATTCATCCAGACCCTTAGTCGGTTTTTCACGCAAAGCAGTCAACAAACTAACGCCTTCCGTACCGGATCCATCTACTTCCTTATGCAACAAACGCGTGCGGTATTCCAATGTCAGGAATTTAAAAGGTTTGAAGTTGAAAGAAGCGTTCATATTGTTTTGTTTCAGTCCGTTGCCTACCATCACACTCGGTTGGTCCTGATGGATAAAGGATAGTTTGTATTTGGCTTTCTCCGTACCACCATTCACACTAAGGTCTACATATTTGGCCACCGGATTGGAACCGAATACCTCGTCCTGCCAGTCCGTTCCGGCATTTCCCTGATAGATGTAGTGTTCGTAAGCATGTCCATACTTATTATTGAAAGCTGTAGGATTAGAGCTTTTCTGGCGCGCATTTTCATATTGCATCAATACAAATTCGTAAGGGTCCATCACATCCAGTTTGTTGGAAAGTTCTTTGGTCTGCACATAAGTGTTCAGGCTAATGACAACCCGTCCTTCAACAGGACGTTTGGTTGTCACCAAGATTACACCGTTGGCACCACGCGCACCATAGATAGCTGTGGAAGCCGCATCTTTCAATACCTCGATAGATTCAATATCGGTAGGTGGAACATCATTCAGACTGCTTACTTCAAATCCGTCCAATATGATAAGCGGACTGTTATCTTGTGTAATAGAACCGCCACCACGTACCAAAATCTTAATTTCAGCATCCGGCGAACCGTCTACAGCTGTCACCTGCACACCCGGCAGTTTACCGACGATGGCTTCAGCAGCAGAAGTGGTCTGTACTTTCTCCAATATCTTGCCGGATACACTGGCGATAGAACCGGTAAGGTTACCTCTTTTCTGCGTACCATAGCCGATTACGACTACATCGTCCAACATTCCGACAGCTTCTTTCATGTGGATATTAATGTTCGAGGTACGTCCTTTCAACGGTTCTTTTGCTTCTTCCATACCTACATAGCGAACTATCAACACGGCCTTGGCTACATTGGGCACACTGGTCAATGTAAATTTACCATCCAAATCGGTCGTTGCACCTATTGAAGTGCCTTGCACCGTTACTGTGGCGCCAATTACCGGCCCCATGTCGTCGGTCACCGTACCGGTCACGGTAGCAGTCTGTGCCATAGCACCCACTGCTACCCACAGCAGGATAAATATGCTTATGATTATTTTATTCATCATTCTATGCTTTTATTGTAAATAGATTTATTTGCTCCACACCTTTTATTTCTTTTCCATTACTATTCCGCCTTGGTTCTGATAATAGATAATGTGCTGAACCAGGTTGTGGAAATAAACTTCGATGTTCGGATAGCGTCCGTTAGGATCAACCGACGAACTGATTTTTTGTGCATCACTCGGATCGTTAGGATTCAACCCGTAAGCTTCTTCCCAAATATCAGGAATTCCATCACCATCCGTATCAGGCCAGGGATTCAACGACTTCACCTTAATGTAACCTTCAGTATCTGATACCGTATCAATGATACCGGGTTGCTTGGCTTTGCCGTCTTCTTCGGGTTTGGAACCGATATAGGTGTAAGTACCATTCTTTACTTCGCGAACGATACGCTGATCTATCACATCTCTACGCAAAGAAGCTCCGGCATATTCCAATACTTTATCGTAAGCTTGTTCAGCCGTGTGACTGGTCAGTTTGCTGAAAGGTTGGTAATCTGCCATCTTCATAGCTTGCTTTTCTGCTTCAGGAACCGTACCCAGTGAAGAGTCGAATTGTCCCCAAACACCCTCTGTCCAGTTATCAGCCGTGACACCTGTGTTACCTAACACATAATTGCCATTGATATAAGCTCTGGCAGTAGGATCACTTGACAGGATACGGTAAGAACGGTTGTTTGTTCCGGTAGCTGGTCCTGGTTTATAATAGCAGTTGGTCAGGTTGAAAGCAGCATACTTTCCGCCGTAACTGCCTTGTCCTCTTCCACTCCAGTTGTAGTAGACATTATTCCTCACATCGAAATATCCGGTAAAGTCATAAGATTCTTGTGTACCGGGAGCAGACAAATCGGAGATACGCGGGCAGCGGCTACCGTGATGTGCTAACAGTATGTGATGGAAAGAAGCATTATCTCCACTAAACATAGCACCATAACCATGAGCACCCTTGGCATGGTTAGACAGGTTCATACTTTCAGAAGCGATACACCATTGTGCCGTGAAGTTCTGTACGCCATAGAAAGTCAGTGTTTCATCCACACTCCATCCGGCTGTAATATGGTCGATAATGGCATCTTTGAAATAGCGTCCGCCAATCGCATCTTCTCCATAATCGGCAAACTGATCGCCCGGACGGCAACGCAAGAAACGAACAATAGCATTCAGACTGCCACCTGCACCAATAGCCGGATCTTTCGACAGGTTAAAGGTGAAGTTGTAATTCTTCAATGTGATACCGTCGCCCGGTGCGGTCTGACCAATGATACTCAAATTAGGATATTCATTCAGATACAGCCCTCTTTTCAGTTCGATGATACCGGATACATCAAAAATGATGGTGCGCGGTTGATTGGATTTCTCAATTCCATAGCGTAAACTGCCCTCAATAGGGGTTTCATTTTTGTTATAATCTGCCAGCGTGGTCACACGATAGATTTCGCCGCCACGACCACCGGTAGTAAAACGACCGCCACCTTCGGCACCCGGGAAAGCGAGTATAGAAGTAGAATGATCGTCACCGATGCTTGTATCGGGTTTACCATATTGGAAGATGGTAATTACTTTATCCAACATCTCTACCGTTGCTGTACGTGGAAAGACTGTTTCATTATTTTCGATATTCAATACGACTTCATTGGCAGTAGAGTTTTTCTTATCCTGCGTAATCCAACTCTCGGATATTACAGCATCGTAATCTACCGGGTTTTCTCCTTGCGGAGCCGAGATAACCAATTTAGGACATTTATAAGGAATGATATACTCATCCTGTTCTACCGTCACCTCACCGCTTACACCGTCTTGTGTCACTTTCAGGACACGCTGCAATGTATAATCTCCTACGGATTTGAATATCAGGACGGCTGTTCTGGTTTTGTTTGCATTTGCATCTACGGCAAATGTTACTTCATCCGTCACAAAACTGCGGGTTCTGGGAGTTGCTTCCTTCAACTTAATCCAGTCGTACTCTGCTGCTATCTCCAGTTCCCATTCCACATTTGCCACTACTTTGCAGGTGAATGTACCTCCCCGGAATGACAAAGGGGCTGATGAATAATCAAACAAAATATCGGGATCGGCCCCCAGTTGCTCTACGCTAATCTCTTGTTCCAATGTCGAGCCTGCACCCGACATTGATACTTTTACTGTTCCGGTACGCTTGGGACCGTCTGTATTCTCGGTAAAAAACAAACGGAGATCACCATTCCCCTCTCCGGAGCTTTTTGATATAGTCAACCAGTCGCCTGTCGAGGTCACTTCGGCAGTCCATGTAGAGGTAGCCGTTACGTTGATTGTAAACGAACCGTCTACGTTACTCAACTTCACCTCATTCTTCGACACTTCCAGTTTGGCAGCTGTTGCACCCACATTAGATTCGTCGTCCGAACTACATGCGCTCAACAATCCTACCAATAATATGAATAGAAAATATCTCATGTTTTATATCTTTATATTGTTAATACTCTATTGATTATTTAATCCAATGCGGATCACCAATTCCATTTGTATATACTTCGGAGTTTTTATCGGTAATAGTGAAATCTCTACCAGCCACATCTTTGAAGAGTGTTTCCATAGGGAGAGCTGTTTCTACCGGTATTTCAGCGGTATCGACTCCCCAGTTAGCCACTACAAAGCCATTGGTGCGATAGTTGTTCTCAAAAGTCTTGTCGGTAATGTTTCTTGTAGTAAACCAGGTTCCCTGACCGGCTTCACAAACACCGCTAAAGAGATTATTACGGACAATCAAGTTGAATGAAGAAGTATTCTTCGGATTCAAGTCAAAGAAAGTCATTGCAGCAGGAGCCATACTCACGAATGTACAGTTCTCTACTGTTACATTCAGCTCTCCTGTCATACTACCCAAACCTGTAATCAGAGCTTTTGACAGATTATTGGCATGGAACGTAGAATTCTTGAATACAAAGTTGTGTACCGGCGCATCTTTCTTCGTAGAAAGACCGAACAACCCACTTCCACCGGAATTCAAACCTAAGAAACGACAATCTTCTATTACAATATTGTCAGCAATCTGCTTTTGGTCGGCATCTACTTCCTGATACCACATTGTACGTACCAAATCACTGATTTCACAGTTCTTCCAAGAGATAGTGGCTACATGGAAAGCTTGATTCTTAAATTTAAAGAAGTCGGAAGTGGTCACCTTTATTTTCAGATTCTCGAAGTGGAAGGCTTCAATAATAGCATCAGGGCAGTTGATACTCATGTTACCCATCTCCATAAATGCCAATGCTTCACCATCACCCGGTGTCTGTCCCATGATATAAAGGGCTTTCGGTATTTCGGTCTGTGTACCTAATTTATAAGTAGCACCCGCTTTCAGGAAAAGTTTCACCTCGTTCACTGAAGCATCTGCCAGCATTGACTTACAGATCGATTCAAGATTCTCTTCCGGACTTACATATCTGTACCCGTCAGGAATTCTCATCGGAGCTTCCGGATTGATATCTTCTTCGTTCCATCCTTCCGAAGCAATTGTTACAGTGTAATCTTGTATGATCGGTTCATCTACGTTGTTCAGTGCAAACGCCACTTGTACCGTATCATCAGGCAAGATGGGGAATGTGCCATCGATAGCTTTAGATTGGATTACCGTATTATTCTTATCCAGATAGTCGATACGCACGGATACTGTTCCGCCTTCGCTTTGCGTTTGAAACAATACAAAGTCATCGGTGTAGTTCACTCCACCGGTTGTTGTTTCTTTCTCGCGTTGCACATCTGTCGGAGCTTTTACAAAAGTAGCATCTGATAGTTTATATCCTGATATTGGTGAAGAAACGACTGCGCGTAATTTCGAGTAGCTTTTATCCGATTTACGATCGGTAGACTTCAGACGAAGCACACCTGTACGATTGTACATACGCACAGTAAGCGGTTCGTCGAACGGGGATTTATACGTCACCGGTGCCGAAATGGCATATTTTGTTTTAGCCGTCGGATCCTGATGTATCACAATATCATTCAGATTCTTCGGACTGGGAATAGAATCGGATTGTGTGGTAGAAATAATGTTATAACTCCCATTGGCCAACTGAAAGCGATAAAGCGACGAATAGTTGGCTACATACTCACCATCGGCTGTATAGATAAACAGGGGTTTGTTAGAGGCACCTGTGTTCACCGCCCACGGTTCGTCATCCAGAAACAGTTGTATCTCTTTTACTACCGAAGTGGCATATCGTTCTTCTTCCGAACAAGCTGTTATTCCCAACAGGAGCATTATTCCCGTCAGTGAATAGAATATATTTCTCATATAACTCCTGTTTTAAAATTCTGAAACTTCTATTGTAAACGGTTGAGTGGATGTACTCTTATACATGACTGTGCGTACCGAAGGCCACGGCTCGTCCAAGTAATTCTCATCCGTAATTTTCATATGTACGGTAGAACGCTTGGAAGACTCAAAGCCTATACCGGTATCAAGAGGGCTGATGATGCGATTCACCTCCTCGCCTCCTTTCAGATATACCACATCTATAGATGTTCTGGAATCTCCATTCACTGTGGGAAATGAATAAACCGAAGCTCCAAAGCCGGTAGAAAGATTAGTGGAGATAGTCACATTTTCTGTAATACATTCTTTACTCTTTACTTTATAGCCTATTGCCACATTCGTAAAAGTGACATTCAGCTGGTCAAAACGAGTGATAGCACTCAATTCCTCCTCCGTCTCTTTCGGCTGGAACACTGCTTGCCCGACTAAACGTTTCAATTCTACGTTGAGCGAACTGACCGAGTTATCTGAAGTAAAGCCTACGACATCCGAAATATAAACCGGCTTTTGAATATGAGCATCCTGATAAACTACCACTTTGGAAAGACTATCTGTATCCACCAGATGATCGGCATTTGCCACGATGAAAGTTTGCAGATTTTCTCCTAAAGGAAGGTCGACTTTTAAATCTCCATTATTTAAAGGGAGATTTTTTCCATATACCATGGAATCTTGCAGGTAGACATAAACACCGACCTCTGTAATTCCATGTTCAGCAAAAGTTTCAAGACTAGCCCTACTGAAAGAAACGCCAACCGGGTGGGTTTCGGGCACATTGGGAAGTTGTTCATTCGGTTTCCATTCATCATCCATTTGCTGTGAACAAGAACAGCAAAGCAGAAATGACAGAAGAAATAAACTTGCTAGATGTTTCATAAATATTAGTTTATATATAATTTAAAGATATACAATTATTAAAAGAATAAAAATTCTATGCCCTTTTTCTTTAAAAGGCGGATTCAAGCCTAAGGAGGATTGGCTATTATAAGTGCTGGCTTCATGTTTCTCATTTGTTTAGATTTTCATTGTACATTAATGATGTTTTTCGCTAGAGTGATTTTTTTGTTCTTTCACCAGTGCAAAATTGAGGATTAAGCAAGAGAAGATAGAGTAAGATTTAGTAGAAAAGGAGTAAAAAACGGACTGGGGTAAAAAAGTGCCCCTCTGGTATAGCCATGCACAAAAAAGATATGCCCTTCAAATGTTATCATAAAACACCTGAAGGGCATATCATCTAAATTCTCCGCATTGAACGGGGAATTGCTGATTACCTATTTGTTCTGTGCATCGACTATATGTTGCACCAAACTATTCAAATATACCTCAAGATTCGTATATTGTCCATTCGGATCTTTCGTTTTTGTATTTCCATCTACGGGATTATTCGGATCAAGTCCGTTTTTTATTTCCCACTCATCAGGTATGCCATCACCGTCCGAATCTACCGGTGCCGAAAGACCTGCTATTGATAATTCCGGCCAGGGAGAATCGCCTGTGTCTTTGGGGCTATTGATAAATCCGGGTTTATTTCCTTCTCCGGTGAAAGTTGCCGTTCCTTTCCGGGTGTCGGAAATGATACGTTTGTCTACTTCATCACGATAATTACAGCAACCTGCATAGTTCATCACCTGTTCATAAGCCTTGTCAGCCGAATAAGTAGTGATTACTCCAAAATCAAGAGGTTCTTTCAGACGGATAGATTCTTTGGCATCTTCTGTCCAGAGGAAATCTACTTTTTCATCATTCTTCAACTGGGCATAGACTCCGTCCGTCCAGTTATCGGCAGTAACTTTGTTGTTACCTTCTATCTTATTTCCATCAATATAGAAAGTTCCCCATTTCTGCAGGTAAGGTTGAAAAGCCAAGTTCTTTTTGGGTTCTCCATCAACGTAAACATAAGCTTGCGGATAAACTCCGACTTTGGCAATACGATATTGCACCTGTTTGGAAGCCTGTTTTGTTGCCGGTCCCGGTTTATAATAGTTATTGACGATATTGACATGCTGATCTTCCCCGCCATAGCAACCGTTTCCAGCCCAGTTGTAGAAAACATTATTCCGGATATCAACACATTCGCCAAGAGCTAATGTAGAAGGACGAGGGCCCAGACGAGGCACGCGACTCTCACAGTGAGCGATCAGGTTATGGTGATAAGAAGCTTTATGTCCTCCCCAATTGCCTCCATATCCATGTGCCCCTTTTACATGAGTCGCTTTTCTTAATGCTTCAGAGCCAATACACCATTGTACCGTAGAGTTTTCCATACCATAAACGGAAAGACATTCATCTACACTCCAACTGACAGAGCAATGGTCTACCATAATATCTTTCTTATCACAGCCGCCCAACCCATCGGGTTCTTTCCCACTGGCTTCTCCGGGGCGGAAACGAAGAAAACGGATAATTACATTATTAGAATTAATAGAAAAGCCATAATCAGCCAGACAGATTCCTCCGGGAGAAGTCTGTCCTGCAATGGTGAGATGATCTTTCCCTGTTCGTAATTCCGATTTCAGATGAATCGTACCTGCCACATCAAAGACAATCGTTTTAGGTCCATTTTGTTTCAAAGCCCAACGTAAAGTCCCCTGCGAACCATCGTCTTCCAAAGAAGTCACATGATACACTTTACCACCACGGCCGCCTGTCGTGTATCTACCGTGTCCTTCAGCTCCGGGAAAAGAGATCACTCGATCTTCCCGGCCGCCTGTCTCCTGTTTTTCGGGTATGTCATAGGAAAAGGACATCATTCCTCCCGCAACCATTGCCAGCAGACAAACATAAACTAATTTTCTTTTCATTTCCTTATTCACATTATTAGATGATGGAAACAAAAGTAGTGGAAGCTTTTCATTCTGACATTCATTTTTTGACCGATATGGGGGAAAAATCAGTTTTTATGATAAGATTGAACAAATTTTAGATCCCCAATCGCTCTTTTAATAACCGGTAACCGGAAAGACTCACTTTTAGTTTCACGCCAGTCTTCAATAACAACTGATAAGTTTCTTTTCCAAAAAGCTCGACCCGCGAAATTTGTGTTACGTTGACAATCGTAGAACGATGCACACGCACAAAAGTATCAGGAGACAGATGGGTCTCAAAATATTTCATAGTTTGTTCTTTCAGATATTCTCCGGTAGGGGTTATCAACATTACATAATCTCCACAGGCTTGTATGTAGATCAGTTCGTCTGTCTTTACCAGATGAATGCGGGAACCGTCTTTCACCGTAATGCGATCTATTAATTCTGTCTGTGGTTCTCCTTGTTGTTCGGTCACAGTTAGCTGATGTGCAGCCAATTCTTTATCCAGTTCCTGATTCTGTACTTCTTCTTTAGTTACGATCAGGCGATACCATAAAGTAATGGCAATCAAGGTTGGCAGTCCGAACAGTAACCGGAAAGGTATTGTCTGCGCAAAAGGAATATAGGATATGCCTACAATCCTCACCATGATATCACAGATCATAAAACTACCCGCCAGCCATAACAGGCTTCCAACGATTATCATGATTATATCCGTCTGGAACAACGAAACAAGACCGACCACAAACCAGGCCAAATAGGCTATGGCTGCCAGCCAACCAATTGTTGCCACTCCATCTACCAGAGCAGGAAGATAGTCGTTTCCGGTATATCCACAGACTAAAGCCACCTGTGTCGCAACCAGAATCAACGCCAGCACCAGCATCGGAATCCAGCGGAATGGATAATCTATTATCGGATGTGGTTTCATACGCTAGTCTTTAACTTCCAAGCCTCCGAAAGAAAGCGTTCCACGAATGACCAATATATTCTCCTTGTTTACATTCCCATTTTGCCAGCGTTTGTCATCACATCCTCCAAAGAAAGCATTGCATTTGAAGACGACTGTCCAATCCGACGGGACATAAATCTCGACTCCTCCCCAACTGCAATCCAGATCAATATAGGTTTCTCCCGGTGCAATATGGGTATGGCGAAGATCAATAGTTGTCCCTCCGAAAGAGGTACGAATCATGGCTCCTTTAAACAACTCATCAAGTACTACGTGACGTGCAGCTCCCCAGACATTCTCCGAACGCAAAAAGCCATCTACTGATTCCGATTGTTGTTGCTCACTCTCAAAGTTCATGCCCGGTCTACCCTGATGCATCTTCATCCATTGCCGACGATGTTCCATTGTATGCTGACGAGCCCATTGCGCCCTCTTATTTCTGCCGGGTTTGAAGATAAATAAAACACCTGCTATTATCAGAGCGAGGGGCCACACCATTGCCTGTGAATTTTCCGGTAACCAGGAAAGTCCTCCTATCAGAAAATAGACACCCGCCAGAAAAAGGATGATTCCACCGATGAAATGGCGGCGAATCATTGCATATATACCTAATAATATAAGGAGTGAATGCCAGGATACGATCAAATCAAATACTTCTGAAGTTATCCATCCCATATTACGGGCAAACAGTAGAATCCCGGAAAGGATAAAAAGCAAAGCTATCAGTATTTTACCGGAAAAGCCTGTAGCACGGGGAAAATTTTGTTTCTCTTCCATTGTTTCTATTATTAATTGATTAATGGTTCAAAGATACATCATTTCCCTATGCTTCCACAGGCTTTTCAGTTGATTTACGGTATAAATTCCGATGAATGCCGGATAAAAACCGGTGAAAAAATCAATTTATAAATCTCTGATTCGTATATTTGCCGGCCTTTAGAACACAAATAACACCCTTCAAAGCTAATAACTACACCTCGCAACAAACTAAAAAACAAAAAATACGAGGTGAAAAACAAATATTGCACATCACTATATCTTCATTCTCATACTTTTGTAGCGATGAATGAACTCTCATCGGGATTTTTATGAAATATCAAACAACAACCATTAATTAATAAACATGCAAAGAATGTCTAACAAAGTGAAAAACATGCGCTCCTTATTGCTAATACTATTTTCAGCAATATCGCTTAGCGTATCTGCGCAAACGATTACCGTAAAAGGTAACGTGAAAGACACCAGCGGAGAGCCTGTTATTGGAGCCTCTGTTGTAGAAAAAGGTAATACTACCAATGGTACGATTACAGATTTAGATGGTAATTTTTCTATTAAAGTTGATGGCAAAAAAACATTGGTTATTTCATACATAGGTATGAAAACTCAAGAAGTAGCCGTTCAAGGTAGAAAAACAATTAATGTACAAATGGTCGACGACTCGAAAGCTTTGGACGAAGTCGTAGTAATTGGTTACGGTACGGTCAATAAAAGAGATTTAACCGGTTCTGTAGCCTCTGTTAGTGCCAAAGACTTAGCTGCTATACCAGTAGCAAGTGCATCTGAAGCCCTTACCGGTAAACTTGCCGGAGTTAGTGTTACTACTACTGAAGGTTCTCCCGATGCAGATATAAAGATCCGTGTTCGCGGTGGTGGTTCACTATCACAGGATAACTCTCCTTTATATATTGTAGACGGTTTCCCTGTTTCAAGCATTAGTGATATCGCTCCCTCGGAAATTCAAAGCATCGACGTATTGAAAGATGCTTCTTCCACAGCCATCTATGGTGCCCGTGGTGCAAATGGTGTAATCATCATTACTACCAAGAGCGGAAAAGAAGGTAAAACGCAAGTAGACTTCGGTGCTTCTTTCGGTTTTAAACAGGTAACCAAACTGACTGAAGTCTTGAGTCCTTACGATTTCGTTGCTTATCAGCGTGAAATCGGTTCTCTGGATTATGGTAACTTTGCCGATATGGATATCTGGCGTTCTATTGATGGTACCGATTACCAAGACGAGATGTTCGGACGTACTGGAAACCAGCAACAATATAACATTAATGTAAGTGGCGGAACCAAGCAAATGACTTATAGTGTCAGCTATGCCCATAATGAAGAAAAAAGTATCATGCTTAATTCCGGTTTCAAAAAAGACAATGTAAATGCAAAAATTAAATCAGAACTGAATAAATGGATGACACTGGACTTTAACGCCCGGTTAAGTTACTCTACCATTGACGGTTTAGGTGGTGGTGCTGATACCAATGAATCCAATGCTGCCAATTCAACTGTGGCTAATGCTACCGTATTCCGTCCGGTTGATTCACTTAAATACAGTGATGACGACGAAGAAAACAGTTCGGCACAACAGAAATCTCCATTGGAACGTCTGCTTGCAACGGATAAAACCCGCAATACTTTCAACCAGAACTACAATGTAGGTTTAAACTGGAAACCATTCAAGAACTGGACATTCCGTTCCGAATTCGGATATGGATGGAAGTTTGACGATACAGAACAGTATTGGGGAGTAGATGCAGTATCTAATTCTAAATATGGATATAACGGTCAGCCACAAGCCTACCTGTTGAGAGAAAAGACGATGAGCTGGCGTAATGCCAACACATTGACCTATGATAACAAAAAACTGTTCAAAGGTCGTGATAAACTCAATGTATTGATCGGACATGAAGTAAGCAGCAGCCAAAGGAAATCAATAGAAAATGTATCTGTAGCTTTCCCTGTCACTATGAATTTCGATGATATGAAAGCAAATATGGGTTCGGGCAAAGCTTTAGCCAACCAATCTACCATTGCTGCAAAAGAAAACATATTATCATTCTTTGGTCGTGTGAACTATACTATGATGGATAAATACTTGCTTGCTGTTACAGTACGTGCAGACGGTTCGAGCAAGTTCGGTTCCGGAAATCGTTGGGGTGTTTTCCCGTCAGCAGCTTTGGCATGGCGTATCTCTGACGAAGCTTTCATGAGTAACACTCAAGACTGGCTGTCAGCTTTGAAACTACGTTTAAGCTTCGGTACTGCCGGTAACAACCGTATCAATTCCGGTTTGCTTTCCACCACTTACTCTTTGGGAGGTAATGATGCACGCAATCCTTTCTTCAACGGAGAAAGCACTACCATGTTGGAACATGGAACGAACTTATACAACCCCGATTTGAAGTGGGAAACAACAGTTACCCGTAACATCGGTATTGACTATGGATTCTGGAACAATCGTATCTCCGGTGCTATCGACTTTTACTGGAATACAACCAGAGACTTATTGATGCGTACTGAAATTCCTTCTCTCTCCGGATATAACTATCAGTACAAGAACTTCGGACAGACATCCAATAAAGGTGTAGAATTGTCTGTTAGTGCTGTTTTATTTGATAAAAAGAATTTCTCTTTGAACTTCAATGCCAACATTGCCTACAACCGCAACCGCATTGATAAACTGAATACAGACTCTCCCTGGCAAAGTAGTAACTGGTCAGGTAGTACAATGGCCAAATACGAAGACTTCCGCGTAGAGAAAGGCGGACGTTTGGGTGAAGTTTGGGGATATAAGACAAACGGTTATTATACCGTATATGATCCTGTCACCAACCCTACCGGCGAACTGGTTTGGGCAGGTAGTGAATGGGGATTAAAAGACGGAATGCAAGATAACAGTCCTACTATCACCGGTGGTAAATACTATCCGGGTGGTTTGAAACTGGAATGTGATAAAGATGGTAACCCTCTCAAACAACGTTTGGGTAACACTATCGCTCCTACAACCGGTGGTTTTGGATTCGATGGTCGCGTAGGTAATTTCGACTTCAATGTATTCTTCAACTACTCTCTCGGAAATGTAATTGTCAATGGAACAAAACTGGCAGCTTCTTTCCGTTCAGGTTCAAGAACCGGTTATAACTTAAACAATGATTTCAGATTGTCTAACCGTTACACATGGATTGATCCGGAAACTGGTTTGAACCTGTCGTCCAGCTCTACAGATGTCCTCAATACCTATGGAGACATGACAACAGCAGGATTACGTCTGAATGAAATAAACGCTAACGCCAATATGTACAATCCGGCCAGCGCTACTACCATGCAGCTGACTGATTATGCAGTAGAAAAAGCCTCATTCCTGCGTTTGAATAACATCACTATCGGATACTCTCTTCCGAAAACAATTGTAAGGAGAGCGTTTATGCAGAATGTGAGAATCTATCTGACAGGATATAACCTGTTCTGTTGGACTAACTACAGCGGAGCAGACCCTGAAGTTGATACAAGCAGTAAGAAAAATGCGATGACTCCGGGCATAGATTACGCCGCTTATCCTAAGAGCCGCACATTTGTGGGTGGTATTAACGTTACATTCTAATTAAAACATTAAACAGATTGATCGTATGAAAATATATAAGACATTATTCCTGGGGCTGGGGTTAATTGCCCTGTCTTCCTGTTCGGACTTCCTGAATCAGACCTCACCGTCTGAATTGGATAATGAATCAACTTTTAATAATGCCTATTATACAGAATTGGCACTTAATAAAGTTTACGGCAGCCTGACGCAAGACCAGACTTATTCTAACTTCCTGCCTATCATTGCCGGAACCAATACCGACTGTGAACTGATTGACGGTTTGGGTACGGATGCAAGCAACACGTCCAGCGAACGTGGTAATATGAACTACAACGCTAATCCGGGATGGTCACAACTTTCCAAAGTATGGGATGCCATGTACGGAGTAATCGAGAATGCGAATCTGGTAGTAGATGGTATAAACAATAGCCAACTGATACAACAAGCAGGAGCAACCCGTACCAGCATGATGAGATTCCGTGCAGAAGCGATGACATTGCGTGCGATGATTTATTTCGATCTGATCCGCTTGTTCGGTGATATTCCTTTCAAAACAGAATCTTCCAACAGCGACCTGTCTAATGTTTACATTGGAAAGGCAGACCGTGACGATATCATGGATGAATTGATAATCGAACTCGAGGAAGCTATCGGATATTTACCTTGGGCTGGTGAAGACGGTTATACAACCGAACATGTAAGCAAAGGCTATGCTCACGCTCTCTTGGCTAACATTGCAATGACACGTGCCGGATATGCTATCCGCGAACAAGCTAAAGAAGGATATATCACTGGAAATAATAGTGATGCAACTTATCCAACTCAACGCTGCAGTGATGCCAAACGTAGAGAACTATTCGAATTAGCAGAAAAACATCTGGCTGCTGTTGTCAGTTCAGGAAAACATAAACTGAATCCTTCTGTAGAAGAATACTGGCGTTTAATTAATATCGGACAACTTGATCAGACTTATCAAGAAAACCTGTTCGAGATTCCAATGGGACTGAACAAAAGTGGTGAGCTGGGATATACTATCGGATATCGTATAAACGGTGCCAGTTCCCTATTCGGTCCGAAAGGTAACTCATCCGGTAAGTTGAAACTGACTGCTCCTTATTATCTGTCGTTTGGCGAAGGAGATATCCGCCGCGATCTGACTTGTGCTATTTCACAACTTTCTACAGACAAAAACACCAAAGTATTTAAAGAATATATGTTAGGAAATGCTCCTTTCGGTCTTTATTGTGGAAAATGGGATTATCGTAAGATGATGGAAAACTCTGAATGGTACGCAGCTGTATTGGCCAGCGATCAGAAAGTTTGTTCCGGTATCAACGTAGTGAAAATGCGTTATCCGCAAGTATTGCTGATGTATGCCGAAGTTGTGAACGAACTTTATGGTAAGGGTGCAACAGCCGAAGGTTGTACATTAACAGCCACAGCAGCCCTGAAAGAAGTACACGACCGTGCTTTCACCGATGCAACCAAACGTGATGCTGCATGGACTGCTCTAATGGGAAAAGACTTCTTCGATGCAATTGTTGACGAAAATGCATGGGAACTGGCAGGAGAAGGTGTTCGTAAGTTCGACCTAATCCGTTGGAACCTGTTGAGCGAAAAAATAGACGAGTTCAAAAACGAATATACAAATGCAGTGTATAATGGTACATATCCACAGTATGTGAACTATAAATATCGCACGGACAATCCGATGTATATCGATATGACTTCTCTCGTATTTGGAGCTAAAGTAGGTGGAGAATATGAAAACAAGAGCTTCTTCGGTGCTGAAACCAGTGACAAGGAGCAAAAGAATCTGAAAGTAAACTTGCCTAGTATTTCTGGCGGATTGAACAAGGCTGTGAAAAATCGTTATTTATTGCCGATAGCTTCTACAACCATCTCTACCTCAAACGGTAAATTACATAACTCTTATGGTTATTCGGATTAATCTTAAAATCGTAAAATGATGAAGAATATAAAAAATATATTGGGAATGGGAGCTTTCATGCTCCTGGCCTCTTTGGCTGTATCTTCGTGTACAGAGAAAAGTGATTGGGATATTGACTCTTCCTATAGCCGTCCTTTCGGAACTGATGAAAACGGAATCAGTGTAGAAACAGACAGTAAAGTAGCCAGAGCGGTAGTAACTTGGAGCTCAACATCCAATACTGACTATTACATTATCGAGATTAGTCCTAACGAGATGACTGACGAGACTCCAATGGGATCAGAAGAAAATGGAAATATCGTTTATGGAAATGATCCTGCCAACCGGATCAAGCAGTCACCTTACACAATGGATAATCTGGCTGTAAATACGACTTATTATATGCGTATCAAGTCTATTTCCGGAGAGAAAGAATCTCGTTGGGTAAATTATAAAAAGACTTTTGCTTCAGTTAAGGAAGAAGCTATCCTGAATATTCCAACTACTGAAGACTTACCTGAAGGTCAAGGAAAAGTACGCATGTCATGGGAAGCCGGATTAGCAGTCGATCATTTCGAAATCATGGAAACGGGTGCCACAGAAGCAACTTCACGTGTTATTTCGTCAACAGAAGCTGCCGCAGGTGAAGCATGGGTTGAAAATTTGAAGTCGTTCACTGAATACACGATTACTATTTATAATGGAAATAATCCACGTGGTTCACAGACTGTTACCATCCCTGGTTTGGAAATCGAATCTACCATCAGTGATATAACAGCAAATTCAGCTGTATTCTCATGGGAAGAAACGGTGGATGTAGATGAATATGCTTGTGTTCTTTCTACCGAAGGAGTACCTGAATCAGGAACCCAATTATCACCAGCAGATATTGCTGCACATAAGGTAACAATCACAGGTTTGGCTTCCAGTACGGAATATACGGCTTATGCTTTCGCAAACGGCTCTATATGTTCTCGTATCACCTTTACAACTAAGAAAGGTAAACCGACGGGTTATACTGAAATGACATGGGAAGATGCCCTTGCCAACTGGGATAATCTTTCAGGAAAAATATTAATCAATGTTTCCGGAACAGAAGGATTTGCACAAGAAAAAGAAAGCATTGCTGCCGGCGTGACTCACCTTATTTTCTGGGGTGACAGTCAAGACGGACAGGTTAATATGACTATTAAAAAAGGCATAGGTGCCAGCGGAATATGTGATAAAGTAGAATTCCATAATCTGAATATTACCGATGAAGGAAATACAACCCTTATTTATCAAAACGGTGCTTCAGGTTGCATCAAAGAAATAGAAGTTACCTCGTGTACAATTACCAATATCCGTGGTATCGTTCGTATGAATGCAAGTACAAGTAATGCTATGTCTGTTACTATTGACGACTGTATCATCAAAGGATTGGGAAGAGCAGCAACATCCAATCATTATGGATTACTTCTTTCTGACAAGGTAACATTAACAACTCTCAACCTAGCGGTTTCCAATACTTCTGTTATTGTAGCCAAGGGAGCTTCTGCGTCTCAATTCATAAGACACAAGTCCGGACAAACCGGTACAATAACAATCAAGGATTGCACATTCTATGATATGTCAGCAAGTGATGCTTTCTGCAGAGATACAAAAGATATGACAATGACTATATCAAACACCCTGTTTGCCAAAGGTGGAGTTAAACCTTTCTACAACCCAAGTTCTGTAGCTACAACTCTAAACGTAAACGGCTTGTATAAGGCTTCTGACTTTGCATTTGGTGCTACCGACTGGGGAAAAGACTATACTAGTCTTCCTCTGACTTCCGATCAGCTATTCCCTAATGGCTCAAGTGAAGATTTGACTTTTGGAGCAGATGTTCCTGAAGAATACAGAGTCGGTGACCAACGTTGGAACAAATAACTAAATAAAACTACAAGGTTTTCCGTCAAGTCTGGAATTTGCATTTACTTGACGGAGAATCTTCTCTAAAAAGCAACAGATATTATGAATACAAATTCAATCAATACAATAAGTAAATACTTACTTCTGTTCTTGTTGATTCTTACAGGTGCTTCCTGTAATGACAACGATGATGCAGAAGATACAAGCATCCCTGTTCTGATTTCACAGAATATCAATGATGGTGATGTAGTAGGTCCGAGCGGGTATGTAGAACTGACTTTCAGCAAAGCCATGCGTCAGGCTCCGGATACAGAAATCTATTTCAACGGAGGAGTAGTGCGTGTATCCATCAACTACGAAAAAGTACGTTATACCTTCTCTGGTATGGAAAACAAAGAATGTACTTTCGAAGTTCCTGCCGGAGCATTAACGGATATGCAGGGAAGAGCTTACGACGAAGACTTCTTTTTAAGCTTTACTGCCAAATCTGAAATTTCGGGTGGTGGAAAAGTATTCGATGCAATTGTTGATTCAAAAGGGAATGGTGATTACACTACTCTCCAGGCTGCAATCAACGCCATCACTACCCCACCGACCAGTCCTTATAAAATCTTCATTGCCAACGGAACTTATAATGAATGTGTCCGAATCAATAAGAATAAACCATTTGTTCATTTAATCGGTGAGAGCCGCGATGGTGTTAAAATCCAGTTTGCAGTAAACCGTGTAGATGATTCAAGTAATGCTACCTCATGGCCTTATTCTATTTTCAACGAAAACTCACCAGCCCGCAAAGCCGGATATAGTGAAGAGCAAAACACAGTAGTGTTGATTGAAGCCACAGATTTTTATGCTGAAAACATTTCAATCATCAATCTTTATGGTGCATTCTCAAATCGTCACACTGGTGGTTTAGGTAAAAACGGACAGGCAGAAGCCTTGATAAACCGTGAAGACCGCTTTGCTTTGAATAATTGTTTGCTTGTCTCCTACCAGGATACATGGTGGACCCGTTATTGGAACAATACAACCCCTCATCGTGCATACGTTTATAACTCATGGATTGAAGGCCATACAGATTATATCTGGGGAAGTGGCGATGTACTTATCGAAAACAGTACATTCTATAATACAGGCAATGACGGTGGTAGCGTTATAACTGCTTCGCGTACCAGTGAAAGCGATAAATACGGATATGTTATAAAAGATTGTACGGTAAACGGTGATGATACAAAATTCTCATTCGGACGTTCCCAAGCAACAACCACGAAAACTGTCTGGATCAACACCAAGTTGAAAATGGATATTATAGATTCACACTGGGGATATGGTGGACAAATACCTACACTATATGCTGAATATAACACTATCGACAAGAATGGAAATATGATTGCGGAAAGTAAAACAATCACCTCCGGAAACGTTTCCTTCACGAGTTCAGTGCTAACAGCATCCGAAGCAGCTAAATATACATATGAGAATATAATAACTATTGACAGCTGGAACCCGAAAGAGTATATGGAAACTCCCCTTGCAGCACCTACCAATGTCAATCTGTCGGGAAACACTCTGACATGGGATGCAGTATCCGGTGCTGCCGGTTACCTCATCTTTATGAATGGTAACTATGCAGGGCAAACTACAGACACTACCGTTACACTGACCAACACTGACGAAAGCAATATTTATACAGTGAAAACTGTAAGCCAGTACGGTACAGTAAGCGAATAAAACCAATAAGATTTAATAAAGAGTTCTTTGTCACATCATCAGCAAATATAATGTATGAGACAAAGAACTCTATTTTTTTAAAAGATAATTTGTATGCTCAAATCTATTAAAATAGGATTATTGTGCTTCTGTGTAATCAACCTATCGGTTGCTTGCAGCAGCGAAGACCCAAGTATCACTGATGAAACACCGGGACAGAATACCGGTAACGGTGGTAATGAGAACGAAGGTGGTGAAGAAGAGACACCTGCCGAAACGCGTTATGCCTTTCCGGGTGCTTACGGTGCAGGTCGTTATACTACCGGCGGAGCAGGCGGAGAAGTGTATACAGTAACTTCGCTTGAAGACAAAGATAACACTACACAAGGAACACTACGCTACGCATTAAATCGTACGGGAAAGCGCACGATCGTATTTGCGGTAAGCGGATTGATAGAACTGAAAAGCCCCTTGAAGATAACCAACGGAGATGTAACGATTGCCGGCCAGAGTGCACCGGGTGACGGCATTTGCCTGAAAGGACATCCCGTATCCGTACAGGCAGACAACGTAATCATTCGCTTCATACGTTTCCGCATGGGATCGGACAACTTTACAACAGAAGCAGAAGCCGATAGTGGCGATGCACTATGGGGAAAGCAACATAAAAATATTATCATTGACCATTGTTCGATGAGTTGGAGCACTGATGAATGTGCTTCTTTCTACGATAACACTAACTTTACCATGCAATGGTGTATCATCAGCGAAAGTTTGAATCGTTCGGTACACACCAAAGGTAATCACGGTTACGGAGGAATATGGGGAGGATCACCCGCTACATTCCACCACAACTTATTAGCCCACCACAGCAGCCGTACACCACGTTTATGCGGTAGCCGCTATACAGGGAAACCGGAAAATGAAAAAGTCGATTTACGAAATAATGTTTTCTATAACTGGGGACCAACCAATGGTGGCTATGCAGGAGAAGGAGGAAGCTATAATTTCGTGAACAACTACTACAAGCCCGGACCGATTACCAATACCAAGAAAAATATTGTAAACCGTATCTTCCAACCTAACGGTGATGACGGTACAAACAAGAACACCAAAGGCATATGGGGTACTTTTTATCTGAAAGGAAACTATTTTGATGGCACATGTCCTGAATTGAAAGCCGAATATCAATCTCTGCTTACTTCTGTAAACAATGACAACTGGCAAGGGCTACACCCCAATGCAACAGAAACCGTTCCTTTACCCGATGGAGGAGAAAAAGCACTTCAGTCAAGTAACGAATTTACTATTTCCGAAGATGCATCCGAATTCACTCAATCGGCAAAAGAAGCTTATGAATCAGTATTAAAGTATGCCGGTGCTTCCTTAAAATATGATGATGTCGATAAACGCATCATAGCCAACGTTCGCAACGGAGATTATACGGCAGACGGCAGTAATGGCAGTGAAAAGGGACTTATTGATAAAGCCAGCGATGTAGGTGGCTGGCCGGAATATAAAAAGGAAACCGGTCCGAAAGACACCGACGGTGACGGCATCCCTGATGAATGGGAAACTGCCAACGGTTTGAACCCCAAAAGTAAGGCCGACGGTTCCAAATATACTCTAAGTAAAACGTATACCAATCTGGAGGTTTACCTCAACAGTCTGGTAGAAACGTTGTATCCCAACAAATAAATCGTCTATATCCCCAAACAGTTAAAAGATTATGAAGCAGAAAATATCTCTATTTTATGTAGCTATTGCATTCAGCATCGCAGGATTATGTACCTCATGCTCTTCCGACGATCCTGTAGATGATACAGGTGGAGGAACAAATAATCCAGGTGGGACATCTTCTGATGTCAAGCAACTGGATTATGGAGAACTTCTTGCTTTCCCATACGCCGAAGGCCACGGTCGCAATACCACCGGAGGACGCGGGGGAAAAGTTTATCATGTGACTAGCCTTGAAGACGACGCCAGTGGAAGTATCAGCGGAAGTCTGCGCTGGGCTATGAAACAAGACGGTCCTAAAACGATTGTATTTGATGTGTCGGGTACCATCTATTTGAAATCGGAATTAAAAACCCAGAAAGATGATCTGACCATTGCCGGACAAACATCACCGGGCGGTATCTGTATCGCCAATTATCCATTTACGATTAATTCCAGCAATATCATCATTCGTTTCATCCGTTTCCGCCCCGGAAACTCTAACGTAGACTGCGACGGATTAGGAGGTTGTGACAAACAAAATGTAATCATCGACCATTGTTCAGTAAGCTGGGGAAGCGATGAATGTCTTTCTGTCTATGGTATGCAAAATTCTACCGTACAATGGTGTTTAGCTTATCAAGCCTTACGTGTGACTGATGTAAAGATCAATGCTGCCACAGGCAAATTCGCTTCTCACGGATATGGCGGTAACTGGGGAGGAAACTATGCCTCTTACCACCATAACCTGATAGCCCATTGCGAAAGCCGTGTTCCACGCCTTGGTCCCCGATATACTACATTAGCACTGAACAACAACGATGGAGAGCGAGTGGATATGCGCAACAACGTTTACTACAACTGGGGAGGCGAAGGCTGCTACGGTGGTGAAGCGCAACACGTGAATATCGTTAACAACTACTACAAACCAGGCCCCGGAACCGATGAAAGTGGTAAAGCAGACCGTGCTTACCGTATCGCCAAGCCGGATGTATATCCGGAAAATTACTCCGGCGAAGCCTACAAAAAATGGCTTCAAACTTGGGGAAAGTTTTATATCGACGGAAATAAAGTGGTAGGCAATACGACTGTTAGCAATGATAACTGGACAAAAGGCGTATTTGAACAAATGGATGAAAAGAACTGTGCAACTACGGAGCTTTGGAACCAACATACCCAGATAAAATCAAGTTCACCGGTAGTTAAGGCAGGAAATGTAAGAACTCATACGCCGGATGAAGCTTATGAACGTGTGATGAGCTATGCAGGAGCCAGTAACTATCGTGATAAAGTCGACGAGTTGATAATCAGCGACGTTAAAAACAGAAAAGCAAGTTGCACGGGAGATGCCAGTAAATGGAAAGGTCTTTCCGGCTACTCACAAAACAAAAGTGGATATATCAACGACCCGAAAGATGTCTGCACAGCCTTAGGAGTAAGTGATCCCTACGATGTTCTGAAATCTGTAACCAATGCAAACGTGAAAGATACGGACGGTGACGGTATTCCCGACTACTGGGAAGAAGAATATGGTTTGAATCCCAAGAAATCTGCTGATGGGAAAGAAACGACTATTGACAAAAATGGAAAGTACACTAATCTGGAAATGTATCTCAATAGTCTGGTGCACGAAATCATGGTAAATGGTGCGACAGGTGGCAGTGTCATAGAATAATTTTAGTAAATTCGAACCCAAATGATAAATTAGTAATGAAAAAGAATATATTAGCAATCTGTAGTTTGATATTGGCTTTTCCTCTAGTGGGACAAGCCATGCAACCTGCCATTTCGGTTGAAAAAACATCAAAGGACTATCCTACCCCGGATCGTTCCAAAGTTCTCGCCTTCCCCGGTGCCGACGGAGCAGGAAAATATACTACTGGTGGTGCCGGAGGTGCTGTATACACTGTTACTTCCCTGGCAGACGACGGTTCGGAAGGAACACTTCGCTGGGCTATCAGCAAGAAAGGTCCCCGCACCATTGTCTTTGCGGTTAGCGGAATTATTGAATTACAAAAAGCATTAAAACTCAACAATGGTGATGTGACCATTGCAGGACAGACAGCTCCGGGTGATGGTATCTGCCTGAAAAACTATACATTCTCTATTCAGGCAGACAACGTAATCGTCCGTTTCATCCGTTCCCGTATGGGAGTCGACATCAAACAAAAAGGCGACGACGCAATGAATGGTACTAAAGCGCACCAAAACATTATCATAGACCACTGCTCCATGAGTTGGTGTACGGACGAATGTGCCACATTCTATGATAACCGTAATTTCACTCTTCAATGGTGCATCATCAGTGAAAGTCTCGCCAATTCTATCCACGAAAAGGGAGCGCATGGTTATGGAGGTATCTGGGGTGGACAACCTGCTACTTTTCACCATAACTTACTCGCCCATCACACTAACCGCACACCCCGTCTTTGCGGAAGCCGTTATACGGGTCGTCCGGAAGATGAAAAAGTGGAATTATTCAATAATGTGATTTATAATTATGGCAGTGACGGTGCTTATGCCGGTGAAGGAGGTTCCTACAACTTTATCAATAACTACTATAAACCGGGACCTTTCAGTGCGACAAAAGGTTCTTTCAAACGCTTGTTTACAGCGTATGCCGATGATGGCAAAAACAACAATAAAGCAGGTGTTCATGGTGTATTCTATTTCAAAGGTAACTATATGGATCCTACCTGTCCCAAACTGACCGATAAGCAGAAAGAGGCTCTTTATAAAGTGAATATGGATAACTCTTACGGACTGGTTATCAAAAAAGACTTTGCCACAGAAAAGGAAGTACTGTCTAAAAAAGCATTTGACATAGCCGAACATACTTCTTTGCAACCTGCCAAGAAAGCCTACAAAGATGTTCTCGAGTTTGCCGGTGCTTCATATCGCCGTGACGCCATAGACCAACGCATCGTAGATGAAACTCTCAAAGGCACTTATACTTACGAAGGTTCTCACGGAAGCACGAATGGAATGATTGACCAACCGTCTGATGTAGGAGGATGGCCGGAATATAAATCAGAAACAGCACTTGTTGATACAGATGGTGATGGTATTCCCGATGAATGGGAAAAGAAACACAACCTTAATCCCAATGATCCTTCAGACGGAGCCAAATATACATTAAGCCCGGAATATACAAACCTGGAAATGTATATGAACAGCCTTGTGAATCATCTATACCCTAAAAAATAATTTCGGATAACCAAGATGAGGGTAAATGTATCGGAACTCTCATAAACAAAAAATCACCCTCGCCACAGATAGTTGTAGTGAGGGTGATTTCGATAAAAGGGGAGCTTTGAACATCCCCCTTTCTATTTCTTTCCTTTCCTATTATTATCTCCCCACTCTATCCCGATACTCTGTAGGCGTCATTCCAACCTGTGCTTTAAAGCATTTACTGAAATAACGCGGATCATTAATGCCGACCATATACGAAATCTGGGTCATATTAAATTCTCCGGTTTCTATTAATTGTGTAGCCCGCTTGATACGCATTTCTTTGATAAATTCAATCGGAGCCAATCCGGTAAGTGTTTTCAGCTTCTTGAAGAAGACAGAACGGCTGACAGCCAGTTCCCGAACCAAATCATCTACCACCAGTTCTCCATTATCCATGTTCTGCTCCATCAATCCAACCAATTTATCCATAAACTTACGGTCGTTGGGAGACATTTCGAGAGTTGTAGGTGGAGTTTCGGACACATCTTCTTCAGCAGACGGCATATCCGTAGCCACAGGCACTTCCTCCTGACCGGTAGAAATATTGATATGCATCAGACTATCCCGGTAGAAACTTTGCAGTTTCTTACGCTGCATCAACAGATTTTCCACACGTGCTTGCAGATAGGTAGCACTGAAAGGCTTCGTTATATAATCATCCGCACCATATTCCAATCCCTCCAGTTTGCTTTCAATCGTAGTTTTGGCAGTAAGCAAAATGATAGGTATATGGCTGGTCGTCATATCCGCACGCAGTTCACGCGTCATTTCGATACCGTCTTTTTCAGGCATCATCACGTCACTGATGATAATATCCGGCAGGTACTTCAAAGCCTTGCTTGCCCCCTCCTTACCGTCAGCAGCTTCCACCACCCGGTACATCGGAGAAAATATACTGCGCAAGAATTCACGTAACTCCTGATTATCTTCGACTAACAGCATCAATTCTTTGGAGTTCTCTTCTTTCGCAAATTCTTCCCCATACACATCATCAATCTTCTCCGAATCATCGCTTACCAACGTTTCAGACTGAATGGAAGAATTGGCAATATCCACTACCTGTCCCATTCTTGCCGGAGCATCCGCATCTTCCAGAATAAACTCGGCTTCCTTATCGTAATGTTCTTTTCCCTTGAGGAAATCGACTTTGAAGCAACTCCCTTCTCCCAAATGACTATCAACGGAAATAGTCGCTTTATGCATTTCCACCAACTCTTTCACCAATGAAAGTCCGATACCCGTACTAGCCTGATTGAAAAGATTCTTATCTACCAGATTCTCAAAACGGACAAACAGTGACTTCTTTTTGTTTTCTGCGATACCGATCCCCTGATCTTGCACACCGATAGAAACCGTCTTTTCATCTTCCCGGATAAACATCGTAATCATCTTGCCATTCGGCGTATATTTAAATGCATTGGAAAGCAAATTGAATACAATCTTTTCCAGTTTATCGGCATCCACCCAAAGATAAAGATGTTCCTTTTCGGTCTGGAACAGGAAATCAATCCGATGTTCCTCGGCCACAGCTTCAAAATTATCCATCACCTTACGGACGAAAGGTACAATATCCACCCGCTGCACCTGCATCTTCATCTTCTTATTCTGAATCTTGCGGAAGTCCAGAATCTGATTGACAAGACGGAGCATCCGATTGGTGTTCCGTTCAACCACCACTAACTGTTCGCGAGCATCAGCCGGCAATTTATCATTCTTCAAGACCTGCTCCACCGGACCGGCTATCAACGTAAGCGGAGTACGCAACTCATGCGATATGTTAGTAAAGAAACGCAGTTTTATATCTGAAATCTGCTGTTCGACCGAAACTTCATGCTTCAACCGATAAATAGTAAACAGGATATAAACGGCTACGAGAATAATAATCAGAATAAAAAGAACATAAAGCACATAAGCTACCGGCGTCTCCCAGAAAGAAGGCAGAATAACAATGTTCAGTATACGTTCATTATCCACCCACACACCATCACTATTCGTTGAACGAACACGGAGCACATACTCTCCTTTCGGAAGATTCGTATAAGTCACACTACGCTGCTTGTCGGCAAAAGTCCACTGTTTCTCAAATCCGTCGAGAATATAAGCATACTGTATATTCTGCGGATTAGTATAATCGAGTGCAGCGAAGTGAACGGAGAAAATATTCTCTTTGTGTGAGAGCACCAATGGGTCGGTATCGTCAATATCCACCTTCAACAAGGAGTTATCTCCGGGCGTAATATCCTCATTAGTCACCATCAGTTTGGAGAATACGATAGGTGGGATATAGCTACTCTTACGAATAGAGTCGGGATTAAATATAAAGACTCCCCCACTGGCACCGAAAAGCATACTTCCTTTAGCCGTCAATGTGGAAGCCGCTTCACTAAAGCGCACTGGGAAAGTAATACTACGTTCGTCGTAACTTTCAAAACGTTCTTCAGACGGGATAAATTTACAAATTCCATTCTCCGTACTAATCCATAAATTCTCCTTACTATCTTCGCGGGCAGAAAGCAAGACGTCGGAAGGAAGACCGTCCAGTACGGAATATGATTTGAACTCTCCGTGGCCGTCCTTACTGATAGATATCAGTTTGTTGAGTCCCCCACCGAAAGTAGCCAGATACAGTTCCTTTTTCTTAGTGGAAATAATCCAATGGACATCATTATTACTCAGACTTTGCGTATCGTTCGGCATACGGGAGAAATGATAAAACTGCACATCCTCCGGTTTCTTAAAGTTCTCATCAAAAGCAACAGCTCCCGTAGTTGTACCTACCCACAGGCGTCCATTATTATCGGAAGTAATGAAACGCGCTTTGTAGCAAGGATCAATCGGATACCCTTTCAGATTATTCCGGTGATTGATAAACAATGTCTTTCCTGCTTCATTCTGCGTGATATAATTGATACCTCCGGCAAAAGTAGCTACCCAAATACGACCATAATGATCTTCATAGATACAATACACATTATTATCGCTCAAACTGTACATATCCTCTTCACGATGAAGATAACGGGTCAGTTTATAAGACATTCCGTTGGAAGAAGTCGGCTCGGCACGGACAAGTCCGTCTCCTTTTGTTGCAATCCAGATGATTCCTTTCGAATCCTGAATAACAAAATAAACAGTTCCCAACATGGGAGTACCGGTAGTAGAAACGATGCCGCTTTCGGTCAGGTATCCTTTATAAGCTTTATCGGCATCATACATACGAAGCATACCATCTTTCAAGCCAACCCACAGATTACCCAGTTTGTCTTCGCACAGGGCACGTACCTCATTATGCAATGATTCATGTTCATGCGGCATGGGAGTCATCATCGCAAAAGGTACATTCCGATAAGTCACCTTCTCCAATCCCTTGGAGTGGGTGCAAAGCCATAAATTACCTTGTTTGTCGGAGAAAGCCGAATGAATCTTATTGGAGAAGCGCCAGTCACGGCTACCCAGTCCGTTATAGAAAGGAACCAACCGTTTTTTTTGAGGATCGAAGTAAGAGAAACCTCCTCCGTAAGGGTGTACCCAAAGATACCCGTTTACATCTTCATGGATATGGAAGGCCGGACGGGAACGTTCGGGATTACTGTATTCAATAAGAATCTGTTCACGGGTCACCACTCCGGTCGAGGGATTAAAATGGGCTACAACACCCGGTTCTTCCTGCTCGAACCACACTTCCGAAGAACGGTCTACATAAGCAGAAAGGATTGGTTTTGCGGGTAAAGCCTTACAAGTCAGGAATGAGTAATGCACATTTGTTTTGGTCCGCAGATTGTAAGTAAAGAAACCATCCGAATCGGTAGTAATTACAGAAACGTCCGGTGCAACGGGGTGAATGGAAGTGATCTGTCCTTTTGTAGGAAGTTCGATCAACGTAAATTCTCCGCTATCTTTCTGATAAGACCAGATACGTCCATGATCCGAAGCAAAGCAGATGTCCTTATCCCGCTCCTGTACTGCATAGAAGGCTTGGTTTATGCCGCCAAACTTTCCTTTTGTCTCCGTAAAATAGGAATCCGGTTCTTTCTTTCCGGGGCGGATCATGCCGAGGCCGTTATCTGTCAACAGCCAGTCATTGCCTGCTTTGTCCTGATGTACTTTGAATACATGTAAAGAGGGAAACAGTTCCGTCTTACTGGAATAAATATCCCATGTCAGACGATTATTCTCATTCGGATGAGTTAGGATGCGGATAGCTCCGTCATTTTCTGTCAGCAGCCAGACGGTTCCGTTCGGCATCACCTCAATGGTATGCACATTGAAAGCACTCCCCTCCTCTCCGGCAGCAGGTACTTGTTCGAAAGTCTCTGTCTTCGGGTCGAAACGATGGACACGATTATCATAAGTCAGTAGCCACAAAAAACCATAACGGTCTTCATAGATACGGTCTACGCGATTATTGGTCAGACTGATGTAGTTTCCCTGACGGGCCTTATATGTTTTGAAGGTATAACCGTTGAAACGGTTGATTCCATCCCAAGTGGCAAACCAAAGGTTGTCTTTGTGATCTTGCAAGATGTTCATCACCGTATTTTGGGACAATCCATCTTCAATAGAATAGTGGGTGAAAAAACAGTGCTGCTGCGCATGTGTCGAGAACACAATAGCTAGCAAAAGAATTACTGAAATTAAGGTTTTCTTCATCATATAACTAGGTTCTGTGCCGTAAAGATAGAAAAATAGTTGTACTTTTATGCAATCTTTAGCGGCTATTTAACAGAATCGAACCATTCTATAGGACAAGTGATCTATTGTCTTTTATATATCCATTGTTTTTTGCTTAGTAATTCATTTCTTTACATATTCGTCAAGTCAACGTTTCACTGTTATCAGTTTGTTTCCGTCCGCTACCGGATTCCATCCATCTTCGCCTGCCAGTACAGTCGTAATCTCGTATCCTTGCAGGTTTTTCAGTTGTTGGGAGAAAGCGGCACGCGCTTTCGGATTGGCTCCTTCGCCCCGGCTCTCATATTCGGCATAGAAGACTGTCTTTTCGTTTTCCTTCTTACCCCAGTTGTTCCAGCCAATGGGAAGAATGTGTTTCCCCAATTCGCAACGGATAAATACAGCTTGCGCATACGGACGCCAAGGACGGGACAGATACACTTTTGTGGCTTCCGGTTCCGCAGTCAGTCTGCAATCATAGAATACATAGCCATATTTTTTACCTTTATCAGTAGAGGGAGCGGTGACATAACCATCCCGTTTGCTATGAATGTGGCAACGGTTGAAAACAGCCGTAGACCAACCGAAGATAAAATCTACCGTTCCTTCGATGTAGCAGTCTTCGTAATATTGGCGGCTTTGCTTGCTGTATGTATAAAGCGTATCCTGGAAACCTAGAAAACGACAGTTCTTAAAATAGACACGGTCGGCAGACACAAAGCAGGCAACTGCCTGTCCTACGGGACCTGATGAGTTCTCGAATGTGATATTCTCCGCATAAAAATCGGGGGCATAGATGTAACAGCTGGACGAACCGGAAGTTCCCATGTTCTCGCCGAATACATTTTTCTTGTTTGCAAAACCGTCATAAGTCAGTATCGCACCGTCTTCTCCAATCAAAGAGATATTAATCTTGGATTCAGGGATGATGAGCTTCTCTTTATAAGTTCCTTTACGAATCAGGATAGTGGTACGGACGTCTTTGCGAAAATCGGGAACAGCATTGATAGCTTCCTGCACGGTAAAGAAATCACCGCTACCGTCTTGGGCCACTACATAATCGAATTGACGGATATATTTCGCCAGTTCCGGAATTTCCTTGCCGATGGCATCCACTGCCAGTCCGGCAATTGTTCGTGCTCCGTATACGTTTAAATGAGTATTGTCTTCACGACCTTTCGGGAAAGCCGGCACCTGATTGGGTTCGACAAACATGAATAGTTTCTTTGATTCTACAGGTCCAAGTCCCTGCACCAGGTCATGAGTAATCTTGTTCATGTCGATGAAAGTCACTCCCAGTTCTTTTGCCACATTGCGGGGAGCATCCAGATAGGCGCCATGCGTATCGAATAAAACAGTTCCCTCTTTCGGTTGTTCCTTTTCCCCCGGTGTGCGGCGGACATCTTTTGCGATGGCATCATCCTTCGGCTGTACGAAATTTCGACGGACGATAGAGTTGAACAATACTGGTATTCCACCTTTGGCGCGGGTTTCATTCACATACCGACGAAGAATTTCATCAAAAGTACTACCCGGATCGGTGTGACGGGTAGAGTCTGCTTTCTCATCATTATGGCCGAACTGGATAAAGACATAATCTCCTTTCTTCACCTTAGAAATTACTTTTTCCCAGCGTCCTTCGCTGATAAAACTCTTGGAACTTCGACCGTTGGCGGCATGATTGTCTATCCGTATGTCTTCGGAGAAGAATCCGGGAAGTACCATTCCCCAACCACGTTCGGGATTTCCTCCGTCTATTTTCTTGTTAGCCATTGTCGAATCACCTATCATAAAGATAGTGATGACCGGTTTATCTGCACGAAATGCAGAAAAAAGAATAAGAGCCGTTGCAAGTAGCCCTACCATTTTAACCCTAAGTGTTTTCATATTCTTCATCCCCTCCTACGAGTTTTATTTTTTGTTTTTATCTGCCACCTGCAACGTTTTGCTTGTATCTTACTTGCAATCAACCGATTGCAGCGTTGCAGATACTGTTGCAGATACCGTTGCAGATGTTTATCTGCAACACCTTTAATAATCCTGTTTTGCACGCAGACAAATTCAGTTTCCACGTATAGGAACTACAGTTTCCCCGGTAAGAAACGCTAGTTTCCACGTAGAGAAACGACAGTTCCCACATAGGGAAACTGCAGTTTCCTGCCTTGGAACGGGAATTTCAAGCCAGGAAAGCAAATGCCCAAGCCCGGAAACAAAAATTTCAAGCTGCATAAACAGTCGGAAACCCTACGTATTTTTATTTATAAGGATACCAATTACTGCTTTCCTTAAAGATATTTTGCGGAGTATACTTCATTGCCTCCTTATTTGTCAACTGTTTAGCCCATGCCACACGCCCGGAAGTATCTGCGCCCGCACCCGTATTTCCGAATTCGGCATAACGGGCTGTCTTTTCGTTCTCCGGATTCCTCCAATTGTGCCATCCTTCGGGACGGATATGATTACCAAACTCACAATTGATAAAGACCGTTGCCGCATAAGGACGCCACGGACGACCCAAATATACTTTTTTCACTCCCGGAGCGGCTGTCAGCTTACAGTTTTTAAATACATAACCGAATTCTTCACTTTGAGGAGTGGAAGCGGCAGTGATATACGAATCACGTTTACTATGCAGTTCGCAATATTCGAATAGAGCGGTGGAAGGACCAAAAATAAAATCGGTAGTTCCCTCGATATAGCAATTTGTGAATAAGAGACGCGCTCCTTCGGTTCCTGTATAAATAGTATCCTGATTTCCCAAGAAACGACAGTTGACAAACATCAGTCTGTCACCTTCGGTGTGAAGAGCTACCGCTTGCCCCAGTGGAGCCGCATTATTTTCAATCGTCAGGTCTTTGAAAGTGATGTCATTTCCCTCCACTTTCACCGTATAGGTGCGGAAAGTACCCATCTTATTGATATTGGCATGGTCATCATAAGTGATAATCGTTTTTTCTGCGCTTTCGCCCACTAATTGCACATTCTTTACCCAGGAAGGAATGACTAGTTTTTCTTTGTATATACCATTCTTGATATAGATCGTCACCGTATAATCCATAAAAGCGCGGACAGCTTCCACGGCTTCCTGAATGTTACGATACTCCCCTGTCCCGTCGCGTGCCACGACTAATGTGTCTTTGCGTTGCTGTTGTTGTGCATAAACAGATGTTGCTCCCACACCCAGTAGAAGCAAACACATCATTCCTTTAAAAATAGTCCTTTTCATTGTCGGAAATTACTTTTGTAAACGTTCGTATTCCAAGCTAGCCATAATAAAAGGTCCTACGGCTTTCGGATCGTTATTGCGGATAGTTTCATTAATATAATAGTCATAATCGCCGGAACGATATACCTTTCCTCCCAATCCTGCCACTGCACAAGCCTTGGTGATGGTTACCAATCCGTTCTTGTCTACTTCGATAAAATTATCCAGGAATCCTTTGTAGCCTTTCAATGCCACATCCAGATAAGACTTATCAATATATCCCAGACGAACCGCCTTAAAGAGCGAATAAATAAACATAGCAGAACAGGAAGATTCTACATAATTTCCCTTATCACCACTCCGGTCCATCACCTGATACCATCCTCCGGTCTTCGGATCCTGAAGTTTCTTCACCTGCACAGCTACATTATTCAATATATCAAGCAGGGAATCTCTTCCGGCTTCATGCTGCGGAATAAATTCGAGCACATCCACCAATGCCATCGCATACCATCCCATTGCACGTCCCCATGTATGTTTCGACTGTCCGGTCACCGGGTCCGCCCAACGTTGAGTGCAGCTTACATCGCACGCATGACGATAAAGACCATTTTTAGGATCATACGTATGACGGGCACAAGTGACAAACTGGTTGATTACATCTGCATAGTCCTGCGGAAGATTATTACGGAATGCATATTCCGCGTAGAAAGGAGCTCCCATGTAAATTCCGTCCAACCACATTTGGTGGGGATAAATCTTTTTATGCCAAAAACCACCGTCCTCATTACGCGGTTGTCCTTCAAACTGGCTATAAAGCAAGTCGAGCGCTTTCTTATATTTAGGATTCTTGGTCTGCTCATAGATACGGAAAAGGATTTTTCCGGAGTTGATACGGTCAAGACTGTAATCGGTTAATTTATAAGCGGTAATGCTTCCGTCTTCGTGCACCATTGTATCCCCATACGCGATGGCGTAATCGCGAATTTTCTTGTCGCCATAAGCGTCGTACACATCGAGCATGGCTCCCAGTTCAAGTCCGTGGCAATAATCCCACTTCAGTTTCGGCTGAAAGTCGAGCTGCCAGGATTCGGGGTAACGGATCATTTCCGATTCAGTCAGTCGCACAGACCAGGGAAGCTTGCTGTCTACCTGTTGTGCCGATACGGAAGCGGTCATTGTAACCAATAAAGCCACTATAAAAAAATTATAAAAAGGAGTTCGTCTCATGGTTTGTTATTTTAAGGATTCAACATAGTCTTTTTTCACGCTACGAAAGTAGTGTTTTTCCTCCAAACCCAGTGGGATTTTTTAGTCAAGTAGGTGCATTTTTTGTTTTTCGTGCACGGAAACGACTAATTTTGTGCACGCAAACGTCAAAAATGTCCATTTTTGATGCAATATCTCATAAATTAAGAGTTTCGTTTTGGAAGAAAGCAAAAAAGGTCTTACTTTTGGCACGGTTTACAACTAATACCCTCTGGGGAAACACAGGTAATTTATCATTAAAACAGAGAAAAAATAGAACAGAATGGAAGAAGTATTTAAGTACATTATCGGTCTTGGAGCGGCAGTAATGATGCCAATCATTTTCACGATTTTAGGAGTATGTATCGGTATTAAACTTCCCAAAGCGCTGAAGAGCGGTTTGTTGGTTGGTGTCGGTTTCGTTGGTTTATCAGTAGTGACAGCATTGCTCACCAGCAGTCTGGGTCCGGCATTAAGTAAAATGGTTGAAATCTACGGATTGGAATTGGGAATTTTCGACATGGGTTGGCCTTCTGCTGCGGCGGTAGCTTACAACACTTCAGTCGGTGCTTTCATCATCCCTGTTTGCTTGGGAGTTAACTTATTAATGTTGCTTACCAAAACAACCCGTACCGTCAATATCGACCTTTGGAACTATTGGCACTTCGCATTTATCGGTGCTATCGTCTACTTCGCTTCCGACAATATCTATTGGGGATTCTTCGCTGCCATCATCTGTTACATCATTACACTGGTAATGGCTGATATGACTGCTCCTGCTTTCCAGAAGTTCTATGATAAAATGGACGGTATCTCTATTCCTCAACCGTTCTGCCAAAGTTTCGTTCCGTTTGCTATTGTAATCAATAAACTATTGGATAAAATTCCGGGATTCGACAAGCTGAATATCGATTCTGAAGGTATGAAAAAGAAATTCGGATTGATGGGTGAACCGCTGTTCTTGGGTATCGTAATCGGTTGCGGTATCGGCGCATTGGGTTGTACCAGCTGGAAAGAAGTATTGGATAATATTCCGGGCATTTTAGGACTGGGTATCAAGATGGGTGCGGTGATGGAATTGATTCCACGTATCACCAGCCTCTTTATCGAAGGGTTGAAACCGATCTCTGACGCTACCCGCGAACTGATCGCTAAGAAATATAAGAATAACACCGGATTGAGCATCGGTATGAGCCCTGCACTGGTTATCGGTCACCCGACTACCCTGGTGGTATCTCTGCTGTTGATCCCTGTCACTATCTTCCTGGCTGTTATCCTTCCGGGCAACCGTTTCTTACCGCTGGCTTCTCTGGCAGGTATGTTCTACCTGTTCCCGATGATTCTGCCTATTACAAAAGGTAACGTAGTGAAATCATTTATTATCGGCCTGGTGGCATTGATTGTAGGTCTGTATTTCGTAACAGGACTGGCAGGCTTCTTTACACTGGCTGCTAAAGATGTATACGAAGCAACAGGTGACCCGACAGTAAATATCCCCGCCGGTTTTGAAGGCGGCGCGCTTGACTTTGCTTCCAGTCTCTTCTGCTGGGGTATCTTCCACCTGACTTACAGTCTGAAGATTATCGGCCCTGCCATCCTCGTGGCACTGGCACTCGGAATGGCTATCTACAACCGTATCCGCATGACTAGAAACGACGCAAAGAACGCATTGAACAGTAATAAGGAATAAGTAGAAAAGCCTTTAACTGATAATAATAAGTGGTATATAATATATAACTCAATAAAAAACTCGAAAGATGAAAAAATTAGCAATTGCAATGATGTTGGGTATCGCAGCAATGTCTGCCTCCGCCCAGGTGAATTACAAGATGCAAGTGGCTTGCAGCCCGCAAGACGTGAAAACGTATGATACTAACCGCTTGCGCAGTAGCTTCCTGATGGAAAAAGTAATGGTTCCGAACGAAATCAACGTTACATATT
>OGKW01000152.1_pt1 | contig 71125 bp, 68 predicted proteins | sample 1572601 | NCBI WGS metagenome assembly OGKW01 (sample SAMEA2581875, study PRJEB24529) | metagenome | biome: Human gut stool | place: China | collected 2011
TATCCAAGTAAGTCACTGTTACCGCTCTTATTGACCGTTTCACAAGATGATATGCTCTCTCGCATGATAATTTTAAAATCAACTTATAAAATTTGAGCTTCTAACTCAATCAATAATGTGTGCCCTCGTCACACTCGGCAACCGACCCGCCCGTCCGCAAGGCTTAACATGTAATCATGTGGTCTGTATTTACGATATCTTTTTATATCCAAAATACCTTTAAAATATAATATAACTGTCTGCTGGTGTCAATAACATTTTTTATATTTACTTCATATTTTACCTGAACTTTTCGAATATATTACATTATTAACCCTGAAACCTAAAGACATTATTTACTTTTTATTTGTTACCATACAACTTCCGTGCTACCGCAAATGCTTCCTCAGGAATCCCCATTTCTCTATACATTTCCTTCCAGTCTTCTGTAAGTTGTCCTTTTAATTCAAGCTGTGTTTTCCTGTTTATACCCGAAAATATCCCAAACCATTTACGGACATCCGGATTGCTTTTGTAAAAGCTGCCACCCTCACGCTTTATCTGCATATCCATAACTGCTGTTATCTGTAACATAAGATGCAATTCACCGGTTACATCAGACGCCTCCATGAGAACATCAGGTCTTTTATTGTAAAAGTCCATAAAGTACTGCATAGCACCCTTTGTATCCTCTTTTGCAAGAAAAGACGACAAAACTGCTTTCAGCTCCCTTGTTTCGGCTTTTTCGCCAACCATTCCAACCTTGCATTCCTTTACCTTGATATTGTTTACTCTCACCCACACAAGCAATAAGAATTCAGATATAAAGCCAAACACACGCCTGTGGTATGAATCCTTATCAGTCTCCATATCAATGCGTTTCTGAACCTCAAAGAATATCGTAAACAGCCACTCAGCATATTTATCAAAAAGCTCTTTAGAAGTGACTATCATATTTCCAAAATATGTCTCATTGCCATTAACAAGCTGTATAAATGTATCATAATACTCGGGATATAACTCCTTAATAACTTCACCTGTCATATCAAGCGCAGTTACATTATGATTAGCAGAAAATCCGTAATGATATGAATTATTAAGAACGACTCTCTTGGTTGTAACAAGTTCGTACTCCTTAAAAATCTGCTCATACTGCTTCTCATTCATAATATGCTCGTTCTCGTCAATAAGAAATCTTCTGTAATGGCATGTTCCAACATAATTAATATCATGCACATTTTTCCATATCCAGTATAATCCTGTAAGTTCACTATAATAACCGTTAAGAGCCGATATATTATCTCCTGTATCGTCCCTGAGATACCCCAGTGGTGAATTAATTGCTGTACCTACCTGAAGCGGCACATACATATTATCATCAGGCTTTGTAAAATGTTTATGTGTAAGTGTGTAAATTGTTAAGTCCATATTCACCCTTTATGCCAGAAATCCACAGGCTCATACTCCTGCAGTTTTGCAAGAAATCCAAGTTTTCCAAGCTCCTCCTGAATTAAATCCAGCGTCTGTTCGTCATCCGCAACAATTGTATGATAATGATATCCTGATGTCACATTCATCAATAGGCTGCTCTTTCCATTTGCAATTTCCTCAAGATATTTCCTGATATCACGCCTTGAATGGATATTCATCTCCGCTCTTATAACACCATATACCTTGTGATACACAAAAACGTCTCTTATCCATCCACCCATGTCAACTATTGCTCCAAGCTCTGCTTCCACCTCATCATCTTCATGTTTAACCTTAAGTATGCGGCTGTACTCCTGCTTATCATTAAGCACATATCCTCTGTTAGTTGAGAAAACATCTATATTCTTCGCGCGGATAAGCGCTATATCCTGCACTATAACCTGCCTGCTTACATCTAATATCTGTGCAAGCTGTGTACCCGGCACAGGACTTGACGAATGTTTTAATATATCTACTATCTGATTTCTTCTCTCTTCTCCATTCATTGCTACAACTCCCCGGTTCACCCCGACAATGATTACTCCTGTACAGGATGAAGATTTTTTAATGAAATGTCCATAATTGGTGCAGAATGTGTAAGTGCACCACTTGATACAAAGTCTACACCAAGGTCAGTAATTTTTGCAATGTTTTCTTTAGTTACATTTCCAGAAACTTCAACTAAAGCTTTTCCACCAATTATATTCATAGCCTCTCGCATATCCTCATGACTCATATTATCAAGCATAATAATATCTGCGCCTGCCTCAACAGCTTCACGCACCATTGAAAGGTTCTCAACTTCAACTTCTATCTTTCTTACAAATGGTGCATATTCCTTAGCCATTGTAACTGCCTGCTTAACCCCGCCTGCAGCACCTATATGGTTATCCTTAAGGAGTACTCCGTCTGTAAGATTATATCTGTGGTTATTACCACCTCCGATTCTGACAGCATACTTCTCAAATATACGGTTATTAGGTGATGTCTTTCTTGTATCAAGAAGCTTTGTCTTAGTTCCTGCAAGCAGCTTCGCAACACCATTAGTATATGTCGCAATTCCACTCATTCTCTGGAGATAATTAAGTGCTGTTCTTTCTCCACACAGAAGAACTCTTATATCTCCTCTTACAACTGCCATCTTCTGACCTTTCTTAACCTCATCCCCGTCTTTTGCAAAAAATGTAATCTCTACATCTTCATCAAGCAGTTCAAATGTTCTTGCAAATACCTGCAAGCCACATATTATTCCATCCTGCTTGCATATAAGCTCGACTTCTCCAAGCTTTGGTTCTGGCATAACACTGTTAGTTGACACATCCTCACTTGTAATATCTTCTTTAAGTGCTCCAAGAATGAGCGGATCCACATTTAACTTTAAAGTAACTTTATCAAACATATCATTTCTCCATTTCTATATTATTATGCGTAATTCTTCTTCTGGCTTTCTTCATAGGCTTTATCTGCCTCTTCAATCTTTTTATTGACTAATTCTGCATATTCTCCGTCAATTTCCGACTCATCTGCATATTTTTCTGCATCAAATGTATCAAAATATGTAATCTCATCCTGTGTCGGTTTAACAACTGCATTTTCAGTAATATCAAGTGCTGCCCTCTTTGCAAACACAAGACTTTCAAGAAGTGAGTTGCTTGCAAGCCTGTTTCTTCCATGAACTCCGTTGCAGGCTGTCTCGCCTATTGCATACAGGTTATCCATTGTTGTTCTGCTCTCATGGTCTACCTTAATTCCTCCCATGAAATAGTGCTGTGCAGGAACAACCGGAATACACTCTTTTGACGGGTCATATCCCTTATCAATACAATACTGCACTATATTAGGAAAATGCGTTTTTAATTCTTCTTCAGGTATTGTCCTTAAATCTTCCCATACAAAATCTGTATTGTCCTTTGCCATCTGTTTTCTAATCTCTTCTGTAAGCAGGTCTCTTGGAAGCAGCTCATTAACAAATCTTTTTCCATTCTTATCATAAAGCTTTGCGCCTTCGCCTCTTACTGATTCAGATATAAGAAAGCTCCTGTCTTCCTCTTTGTCAGAATAAAATGTTGTTGGATGAATCTGGACATAATTAATATCCTTTAATTCTACTCCATGTTTTATAGCAATTGCAATTGCATCTCCTGTAAGATGTCTGAAATTCGTTGAATGTCTGTATAAACCACCAATTCCACCTGTAGCAAGTACAACATCTGAAGCTTCTACCTTAATAAGCTCTCCATTTTCTGTCCTTATAACCGCACCAAGGCATCTGTTATCTCTGCTTATTATATCAAGCAGTCTTGTGTATTCCATAATTGTCACATTGGGAAGAGTTCTCACCTTCTCTAACAGATGGCTTGTTATCTCTTTACCTGTAATATCTTCATGGAATATTATCCTGTTAGATGAATGAGCTCCTTCTCTTGTGTATGCAAGACTTCCGTCAGCCTCTCTTGCAAATCTTGCTCCACAATCGACAAGATCTTTTACTACATCTGCTGATGAACGGATCATTATTTCAACAGATTTCTTATCATTTTCATAATGGCCGGCTTTCATTGTATCTTCAAAATAACTGTCGTAATCTTCTTCACATTTTAGCATACACATACCGCCCTGTGCCAGAAATGAATCACTGCTCTCACAATCAGACTTTGTTATCATAAGAATCTTCTTATCGGCAGGCAGATTCATTGCCATATACAGACCAGAACAGCCACATCCGGCTATCAGCACATCTGTTTTAATTGTATTATTCATAGGATACCTCCATTCTTTCTGCACATACTACAATCTTACTTTGCAAGCTCAAGCATTTTTGTAAGTGGCTTCATTGCTTTCTTTGCAACTTCTTCATCTACAAACACTTCATTATTTTCCTGTTCAAGAACATCAAGCACCTTATCTAAGGTTACCATCTTCATGTTGACACATACCTGGTCAGGCTTTAATGTATACAGTTTCTTGCCAGGTGCCTTTTTTCTTATCTCACCAAATACACCATCAACTGTTGCAATTATGAATTCCTCACAATCTGTATCTACAACATAATCAATAATTCCTGATGTACTGCCTATGTAATCAGCATATTTTAATACTTCCTCTGTACATTCAGGGTGTGCTGCAAGCTTTGCCTGTGGATATTTCTTCTTAGTTTCAACGACCATATCCTCTGTTATCGCGACATGTCTTGGACAGAAGCCTTTATTAAGAATCACATTTTTCTCTGGCACCTGCTTTGCAACGAATCTTCCAAGATTCTGATCAGGAATAAAGAAGATGTTTTTATTAGGAAGGTTCTTTACTATCTTTACTGCATTTGATGATGTCACACAGACGTCTGAATAAGTCTTTAGCTCTGCTGTTGAATTGATGTAACAGACAACTGCAAGGTCATCATACTGTTCACGCATCTTAAGAATTTCTTCCTTAGTTGCCATATGTGCCATTGGACAATCAGCCCCCGGCTCTGGCATAAGCACCTTCTTTTCCGGATTAAGAATCTTAGCACTCTCACCCATGAACTCAACACCCGCAAATACTATAATATCCTGATCTACCTTAGTAGCTACCTTGCTAAGATAGAATGAATCCCCAACATAATCAGCAACTTCCTGAACATCTTCATCAACATAATAATGTGCAAGAATAACTGCATTCTTCTCTTTCTTCAACTTTAAAATATCACTTGTAACTGACATATTACCTCTCCAATCGTTATGGTTTACATATGCTTGACTTGCGTTTTACATACATTGTGCTAGAGTATACCACGAATGTTTACATGTGACAAGACAGTTGTAAAATTTTCTGTATAGTTGGGGTGTTCCCGTGCTGTAACGGGTGGCTCTGCATGCTGGGGTAATGGCTCAGTTCTTCGCAGCCTGAGGCTTGGGAATTCTGCTCTATGTATATGCTTTCACTCGCAACTGTGTGACTTCCGATGTAAAAAATTCCCAGAGAAATCATTACTTTGCCGATTTCTCTGGGAATTTTTACTATTTATTATATTATCTGCCACTAATCTTCTTCAATATGTTCCCGTCCCTGTGCGATTATGCTTCTTACATGATCGTCTGCCAGTGAATAGAATATTGATTTACCTTCTCTTCTGTTCTTAACCAACTTGTTCTGTTTCAATATTCTTAGCTGATGAGATATTGCAGACTGTGTCATATTGAGAGCCTGTGCTAAATCACATACGCACACTTCTGCCTCAAATAATACATACAGTATTCTAATTCTCGTTGAATCACCGAATACCTTGAACAATTCTGCAAGGTCATATAATTCATTCTCATCTGGCATTGTTTCATTAACTATCTTTAATAAGTCCTCATGTATTTCTATTGACTCACAGCATTCACAATCTGCCATTATATTACCTCTTTCTTTATAAGTTCTTTACGAATAATGCTCTTATTGCATTGATTACAGCAATAACCATTACACCTACATCTGCAAATATTGCTACCCACATGTTTGCTATACCTATTGCACCAAGCACCAGACATATAAGCTTTATGCCTATTGCAAAATAAATATTTTCATAAACAATACGTAAGCATTTTCTTGATATCTTAATTGCCTTTGATATCTTTAACGGGTCATCGTCCATCAATACTATGTCAGCTGCTTCTATAGCGGCGTCACTTCCTAATGCGCCCATTGCTATTCCGATATCTGCTCTTGAAAGTACCGGTGCATCATTGATACCATCACCTACAAATGCAAGCTTTTTCTTTGATTTCTTATGTTCTAACAGCTCCTCAACCTTAGAAACCTTATCTGCCGGAAGCAATTCACTGTACACAGCATCTATATTTAATTCTTTAGCTACAGCATCTGCTACATTCTTTGCATCACCGGTAAGCATTACTGTCTTACGTACTCCAGCTTTCTTAAGTTCTTCTATAGCCTGCTTTGCATGAGGCTTTAACAAATCTGATATTAGTATAAGTCCTGCATATGCCCCGTCAACTGCCACATGAACCTGAGTTCCGGCCTCGTTGCACTCTGCATATTCAAGACCGAGTCTTCTCATAAGCTTTCTGTTACCTGCAGCCACTTCTCTTCCTGATACATTAGCCTTAACACCTTCACCACTGATTTCCTCAACATCTGTAACTAATGTCTTGTCAATCTCTTTTCCATAAGCTTTCTGTAAACTCTTGCTTATAGGGTGTGTTGAATAGCTTTCTGCAAATGCAGCATATTTTATAAGTTCATCTTTGTCAATAGTGTTATTATATACACCACTGACCTCAAATACTCCCTGTGTCATAGTTCCTGTCTTATCAAAGACAACAATGTCTGTCTCTGCAAGTGCTTCAAGATAACTTGAACCTTTTACAAGAACACCCTGATTACTTGCTCCACCGATTCCTGCAAAGAAGCTGAGCGGAATACTTATGACAAGTGCACAAGGACAGCTTATTACTAAAAATGTAAGCGCTCTGTATATCCACATTCCCCACTGAGGAGATACTCCTAAAAATATCATGCTTACAAGTGGTGGAATTATAGCAAGTGCCAGCGCACCGTAACAGACTGCAGGTGTATATATCTTTGCAAATTTACTGATAAAGTTCTCTGACCGCGATTTCTTGGAACTTGCATTCTCAACAAGATCAAGTATCTTAGATACTGTGGATTCACCAAATTCCTTAGTTGTGCGGATCTTAAGCACACCTGACATATTAATGCAGCCGCTTATTACTTCATCACCAGCCTTTGCCTGTCTTGGAAGGCTTTCACCTGTAAGTGCACTTGTATTAAGAGTTGTATTACCTTCTTCAATAATACCATCAATAGGAACTTTCTCTCCCGGCTGGACAACAATAACTGTACCAACCTCTACTTCATCAGGATCTACCTGCTCAAGCTTTCCATCAACTTCAATATTGGCATAATCAGGTCTGATGTCCATAAGCTCACTTATGTTCTTACGGCTCTTTCCAACTGCAATATTCTGGAACAGCTCACCAATCTGATAAAAGAGCATAACCGCAATTGCTTCTGTAAAATCACCATCATCTACAAGTGCAATTATAATTGCACCTACAGTTGCAACTGCCATAAGGAAATTCTCATCAAATACCTGTCTGTTAAGAATTCCCTTAATTGCTTTCCTTAAAATATCATATCCGATAACAAGATAAGGAATCATGTACATTATAAAAAGAACAACCGTAGGGATATCAACAAATGTGTTTATCACCTTAAAAGCAATCATAAGGACTGCTGCGATAATGATTCTTGTAAGCATCTTTTTCTGCTTTTTATTCATATTCTACTCCAATCTGCCAGAACAACTCTCACGGCTTTCTATTACAGATATATCTCGCAATCATCTTCTACTTTCTTGCAGTTCTTAAGAACATCCTGCATAACAGCCTTAGGATCCTGTCCTTCTTCAAATTCAACAATCATCTTAAGTGCCATAAAATTAACTGTAGCATCCTTAACACCTGCTGTATTCTTAGCTGCATCTTCCATCTTATTAGCACAGTTTGCACAATCAACATCAATCTTATAAGTCTTCTTCATAATATTCTCTCCTTAAAACATTAAATAATCAAAATTCTTTCATATGAACATTCATTCATATGTTCATTTTCATTATAACACCTATAAAACTTCTGTCAACAAGAATTCACTATATTTTTCCGCAAACATTTTATGTCCTTTCTCATCTAAATGCTGTCTGTCAACTTCACTTGGTTTTGCAGCATCAGCGGCATCAAAATAATAAAATCCATTTTCCTTTGCTATTTTTTCATATTCCCATGCAAGCTGCCTTGAAACATTTTCAGAACTTTCATTAAATTCAGGATCAAAGCCTTCTTCACCAACACCCTTTCCAAGATGAATCGGAGAAACTATAACTATCTTTGCATGTTCTCCTGCTGTCTTGTTAGCCTTTCTTGCAACTGCCTCCATTCCTTTTGCAATTGTCTTTGCATCAGCATGAAATTCAGTCTTGCAGTCATTCGTACCAAGCATTATAGCTATAACATCTACCGGCTTATGTGATTCAACAACTACTCCAATAAGATCAATGCCCTTTCTTGCATCTCTTACAGCATCTGGAAATATAGTTGTTCTTCCGCACAGTCCCTCTTCAATAATATTATATTCATTTCCAAGAAGATTAGCTATTCTGCCTGTCCATCTTACATCATAATCATATCTTCCTGATTTATCAGGCTTATATCCATAAGTATTAGAATCCCCAAAAAACAAAATATTCTTCATCGCCACATCCTCCTGCAAAACATCTGTTAAACATACTGTTGTCTTAATTCATACTTAATTTGTATGTTTATATGTTATATCGGTTTTCAGACTTTGTCAATGAGAAATTCATGTTTATAATATTATCAATATAACTACACTTCAGTCAGCAGTAGGTTGTGTCAGGTACAGACTGACTACAAACTATGCGCATAATAAAAGCATTGAGCCTGTATACAGTTTAGTGTACACGCGTCCATGGACGGACGCGTGAGCTGCCTCGCACACGGATGTGCGTTGGCAGCGTAACGGACACATAAACAGCCTATACCGCTCAATGCTTATTATTATGCAGCGTAGTTTGTCCGGAAGTCCGGACCTAACACAACCCTACTGCTCTCTTTGCAAGCCTGTCAGCCTCTTCATTTCCTTCCACCCCTGAATGTCCCCTGACCTTCACGAATCTGATATTAATTGAATCCCTGACAGATGTAATATAATTATAATATTCTATTGTTCCTTTTTTGTTTCGTTTCCATTCTCCCACAGCCCATGCCTTGATACCTGCATAATCATAGAATATAGAAATATCTTTAAGTCCAAGCTCTATTGCTTTTTTTACAGCGGCCATGCTTCCAAGAATCTCTCCTGCAACATTACGCATTGAAGCCATCTCTTTATCACTGCCATTGCCTGACAATTCATATCTTACGCCATCATGCATAAGAAAACCGCCATATCCATACACTCCGGTTGCAATATTAAAAGAACCATCAACAAATGCATAATCATTGTCAGGCATTACATCTTCCATATTGCCACTTCCGGTCTTTCCATTAATCTCCTGTACAGCTTCCCTTCCCATATAAGCCTTCGCCTCTTCCTCAGATGGAAAGCTCTTATATTCGGCAGCTGGAAAACCATGCACATTCTTCTTACATTCGTCCCATGTCTGATATATTCCAGGAACTTTACCTACACGCACAGCATAATATTTCTTAGCCATATATATTTCCCTATTCTGATTAATAAACTCTGATTACTCCGGCAATCTCTTTTACCACTGAAAGTCCGTTAAATACTGTCATTGCATCATTAAAATTCTTCTCTGCAACGACATCAGTAATGATAACCAGTTCAGCAACACCGTCCTTACGGCTCTTCTGGACCACCTGCGCAATACTTACATCATTGTTTCCAAGAACACTTGCAATGTTAGCAAGAACCCCCTGCTTGTCTAATGCTTCTATTCTTAAGAAGAATTTGCTCCTGGTTTCAGATATATCCTTAACAGGAAGCTCTTTGTAGCATGAGCAGCCAATCTTGCCGCATGAGCCATGAACTATGTTACGGCATACATCAATAATGTCACCCATAACAGCAGAAGCTGTTGGCATCTGGCCTGCGCCCCTGCCCATAAACATGGTATCATCACTTGCATCTCCATGAACAAATACCGCATTAAATGAATCTCTTACTGTAGCCAGAGGGTGATTCTCATCAATAAGCATAGGATGAACCTTAACTTCAATTCCGTCCGGCGTATTTCTGGCAAGACCAAGAAGCTTGATAACATAGCCGAATTCCTTAGCATACTTAATATCTTCTGCTGTAATCTTAGTAATACCCTCTGTATATACCTGATTAAATGTTACTCTTGAATTAAATGCGATTGATGACATAATAGCCATCTTTCTTCCTGCATCATATCCTTCAACATCTGCTGTAGGGTCTGCCTCTGCATATCCTAATTCAGTTGCCTTGGCAAGAGCGTCTTTGTAATTCATTCCTGATTCAGTCATCTTGGTAAGGATATAATTAGTTGTTCCGTTAACAATACCGATAATCTCTGTGATATTGTTGCCAGCCATGCTCTGCTTTAATGGTCTGATTATTGGAATTGCTCCTGCAACAGCCGCCTCAAACTGAAGATCAGCATGCATTTTGTCTGCCATTCCCATAACCTCTTCACCATACTCAGCAAGAAGATCCTTATTGGCAGTAACAACCTGCTTTCCAGCCTCAAGTGCCTCAAGAATATACTGCTTTGCAGGAGTAGTTCCACCCATAAGCTCTATTACAATCTCAATATCCTTATCTTCAATAATATCCTTCCAGTTATCAGTCAGTAATTCTCTGTCAATTGGAGCACGGTCTTTATGAAGATTTCTTACAAGAACCTTCTTAACTACAAGTTCTGCCCCCGTCTTACTAATCACATCATCTTTCATACTCTGACATAACTTGTATACACCTGTTCCTACTGTTCCTGCACCTAATATAGCCGCATAAATCTTTCTGCTCATTACTTTGTACGCCCTCATTCCTGTTTATTATGTTAAGTTTATTATATTAATCTGTGATATATTTATTTCATATCTACAGCATCAACCTGATCCTTAAAGTTCTTTATTGCCTTTCCAGCCTTCTTTGTTACAGATACAATTCTCATAAGAGATATAAAGTCCCATAATCCTTCTATCATCAGAGCAATTCCAATAAATACTATAAGTGCTGATGATGTTGAAAATGGATTCAATAATGCAATTATACCAATAACCACCATTACAACTGCACCTATGAGCTCAATCCACCATTTGTCCGACTCTAGATGATAGAAATCCACAGCATACTGGAGTTTAAGGATTCCATCAACAATAATAATAATTGCAAGTGCTGTTCCTAAGAATACAGCAATAAAGCCTGGTTTAATCACGAAAAACATACCAAATGCAAGAAGAGTAACTCCCTGTACAAGACCATATGATCCAAGAATCTCACTGCCTGCAATTCTGAAATAATTGATAAGCCTTAATACTCCCCAGACACATAAGGCAACTCCAATTCCTTTGCATATGATTTCCTGGGATGCTGTTGGAAATATTACCAGCAGTAAGCCAAGAACAAACAATGCAATTGAAACAATAATAATCTCAAATTTAATTGTCTTTAACTTCTTATAAATACTGTTCATACGCTCCATCTCCTTTTCACTCATTTCAAAGAACCTTAGTCCTTTTATTCTTTTGATTATACACAAAAAAGAACATCACTTCAAGACATGCAATTTTCTGCACTTTAATCTGTCCGTGATGTTCTTTATTATTATTTAATATTAAGTTAACAAATACAGATTACTCTGCTCTTGACATAGCCTGCTCGTAATCTCTTGTTCCAACCCAGATTTCTTTAGTATATGGGCACTTCTTCTGCTCAATAGAGCGCTTGATAATAACCGAAATACATACCACATTTGCTATTATTGCAAGCATTGCAACAACGCCCTGTGCTGTCGGGTTAGCTGTTATACCGAAGTTTGCAATTGCATCTCCTGCACTTGCACCTGTAGCATGACATGTAATTGCTGCATTATAAAGATCAAGTGCCTTAACACCAGCCTTAGTTGCTCCACCATATAATGATGGCAATACACTAAATGTATTGCTTAACTGGAATAATGGTAATACCTGTGCAAACATACACCATGTTGCAAGTGTCATGGCTCTGTTCTGAATCCATCCGCCCTTGTTCCATAATGCATTCGCAAATGTAGGAGCAAGAAGAAGAGCTACACCACAGTACCATGTATGTGTTGGAAGATTACAGTATGTATACTCAAAATTCCAGATATCATAAGCAACGATAAACCATATTGTCATATCCGGCCAGAGCATATCATCCTTCTTCTTAGATGAGTAAATTCCCCACCAGCCTGTCATACAGAAGATATTAATAAGTCCTGCAATACCATTAACAATATTCCACCAGCCGCCATAAAGGAATACACCTTCATTAGATGCCCACCACGCACCAGAAAAATCTCCAGTAATCTGATAAGCTCTTATAGCTGATTCAAAATCAGATGCTACTGCAATAAGAATATTAATAGCAACGATTATAAATGGCCATGGCTTAAACCATTCTTTCTTTCCAATTCCCCACTTATACTTAATCATGAGGAAACCGACAACTCCGATATCTGCTGCATAAAGCTTAGCATAATGGAACCATCCGTTCATATACTCATATGTCTGATTGCTGTGCCCACCAAACAGACCTGCCTGAATTGCTATGAAATAGATTGTGAGTATAGCCGGAATGATAACGAATAACACGATACCACCAATCTTAGTACGACGACCTATCTCATTAAGAATTACTAATCCTGCAAACACAAGCACCCATCCCAGTAACTGAGTCATGGCTGTGCTGCCATAAAGTTGAAATAACATTGTTCACGCCTCCAATCAATTATTGATGTTATTTATATATATTTTACACTTTTTTAATTATTATTTCAAGTTATTTTTATAACAAATGACACTTGGTCATTTCTCACTTCTATTTTCATCGCCGCACGCGCAAAAATAAAGGATAGTCCTTACGGACTATCCCATATATTTTAATATCTGTGTTTTTTTATTGTTGACTACCACAAGACTTTGCTTTGCTGAGCGCATATTCTTCTGTATTATTGCTCCCCTGATTCCATCAAAAGATTTAAAGAAACTATTAATTCCAAGCTCTCTGGCATTCTCCTCCAGCCGGTTAATTGATGTATAAGCTGCAGACCACTGGGAATTATTAATTGTCTGTTCCAGTCTTATGAAGTCATAACACGCCATATATTCCCTTACATCCTTTATATATACTGTCATAACAACTTCATTCTCTATATCTTTATCCTTGAATTTTGAATTAGAAATATCTATTCCGAATCTTCTAAGATTCGCGATTATTTTCATCAATACCTGTTCGCGGGCTGACATACTAACACTCCCCCTCACACTCAGCTTTCTTATATACTCTGGGTAGTACATTATTATGCTTTAGTTTTACTTTTTCCTTCAGGAATAACATATATCCATATAAGTGAACTTACAAACAAAAACATTGGATAAAACAGCTTTGGTAGAATCTGAAATGCTGTAATGCTATATCCAAGCTCTGAAACCGCTGATATGGCAACCAGCATTTGAGCACCATATGGTATTATTCCTTGAAATATACATGAAAATGTATCAAGAAGCGAAGCCGCTTTTCTTGGAGTAATATCATAATCCTCAGACATCTCTTTTGCAATAGGGTTAGCCATTACAATAGCAACTGTATTATTAGCTGTAGCAATATCCATTGTTCCAACTAAAAGTCCCATTCCGAGCTGTCCGCCTTTTTTTCCTTTAAATAATCTTCTTATTCCATTAAGTAAAGCATCAAATCCACCATATTCTTTAATAAGTGAACACATTACAGATACAAGAACTGCAACCATACATGTCTCAAACATTCCTGACGCACCACTTCCCATATTAAGAAGCAGAGTCTCCAATGTAACCTCGCCCATAACAAGCATAATAACTATTCCCGAAATAATACCTGTTATAAGTACAACAAAAACATTTACACCAATAATTCCCCCAGCAAGTACAAGCACATATGGAATAATCTGAAATAGATTATATGAATGTGCAATCTCACCATGTATATCTGTATTAAAAGAAAGCACAAGAATTATAACAATGGTCACAATTGCTGCCGGAAGTGCTATCCAGAAATTCTCCCTGAACTTGTCCTTCATGGCACAGCCCTGACCATTACAAGCTGCAATTGTAGTATCTGATATAAACGAAAGATTATCTCCAAACATTGCACCACCCATAACAGATGCAACGCAGAGTGCCATACTAAAGCCTGACGCTTCCGACACTGCAACCGCAATCGGTGTAATAAGAGTTATTGTTCCAACTGATGTTCCCATAGCCGTAGATACAAAGCAGGCAACAATAAAAAGTACCGCTACTGCAAACTTTGCAGGAATAATGCTTAACATAAAATAAGCTACACTCTCTGCACTGCTTCTTCCTACAACTCCGACAAATATTCCGGCTGTAATGAATATCAGAAGCATTGTAACAATGTTCCTGTCAGCCAGCCCTTTTGCCATTACATCAAGCTTTTCATCGAACTTAAGCTGTGAATTCTGCATGCACGCTACTAGTATTGCAGCCATAAATGCAACAATAATTGGTACATTATAGAATCCCATTGGAATCTTCATGACATATTCAAATATAATTCCGGTTCCAAGATACAACACAAGAAAAACAAGTATAGGTACCAGCGCAACCGGATTAGAATTCCTATCCTTTTTCATAATACTAATTAATCCTCGCCCATCTTAGCAAGCTTGGCAGCCTGGTCGGCAGCGATACATGCATCAATAATATCCTGGATGTCTCCATCCATAATCTTGTCAAGCTTATATAATGTAAGACCAATTCTGTGGTCTGTTACTCTTCCCTGTGGGAAATTATAAGTTCTTATCTTCTCAGCTCTGTCACCTGTACCAATCTGGCTTCTTCTTGCATCTGCCTCAGCATCATGTGCTTTCTGAGTCTCAATATCATATAACTTGGCTCTTAAAAGTGCAAATGCTTTCTCCTTATTCTGTATCTGTGACTTCTCTGTCTGAGAATAAATAACTATTCCTGTTGGATAATGAGTAAGTCGTACAGCAGAATCAGTTGTATTGACACACTGTCCACCATTACCTGACGCTCTCATAACATCAATACGAATATCCTTCTCATCAATGTGGATATCAACCTCTTCTGCCTCTGGCATAACAGCTACGGAAGCTGTAGAAGTCTGTATTCGTCCGTTAGATTCAGTTACCGGGATTCTCTGTACTCTGTGTACACCAGATTCATACTTCATAATAGAGTAAGCTCCCTGTCCCTTAACCATGAATTCTACTTCCTTCATTCCACCAATACCGGTTTCATCGCCACTTAATACTTCAACCTTCCAGCCTCTTGCCTGTGCATAGTGTACATACATTCTGAAAAGCTCTGCTGCAAAAAGTGCCGCCTCTTCTCCACCTGCACCCGCTCTGATTTCAACAACAATATCCTTATCATCATTAGGGTCTTTAGGTAAAAGAAGAATCTTTAATTCATGCTCTAACTCTTCTACTCTTGCCTTAGATTCATTAAGTTCTTCCTTAGCCATCTCTTTAAGTTCTTCATCTGTCTCTTCATCAAGAATAGCAAGACTATCATCAATATTCTTCTTGCAGTTCTTATACTCAGTATAAGTTTCTATAAGTGGTGCAAGACTGCTCTGTTCTTTCATAAGCTTTCTGAACTTTTCCTGATCATTAACCACATCAGGATTACCAAGTTCAGCCGTTATATCTTCATATCTGTTGACTGTATCTTCAAGTCTGTCAAACATACGTGTCACTTTTCCTTTCTATCTCTAACTATATAATTACTTTCTGCCCATAACAACACGGTCAAGACCAGCGAGGTCTTTTACAACCGTTATATCTCTTAAACCAGCCTGCTTCATTATTTCAGAAACATCTGCTGCCTGTTCGGCTCCTATCTCATAACACAGGTATCCGTCTGTCTTAAGATATTCTCGTGCTTTCTCAGTGATTTCCCTGTAAAACATAAGTCCGTCCTCTGTTCCGTCAAGTGCAAGCAGAGGATCATGTAAACGGACTTCATCCTGCAGAGTTTCTATAACCTTAGTTGGTATATATGGTGGATTGGATACTATTGTATTAAATGTAATATCATTACCCAATTCGCCAAATAAATCACTAAGCATAAAATCAATATTATCAGCCTCGAGATTATGCTTATTCTTCTGTGCAACTTTAAGTGCCTTTTCAGAAACATCTACTCCAAGCACCCTGCTTTCCGGGAACTTCTTAGCAAGAGTAATCCCAATGCAGCCTGAACCTGTACACATATCAAGAATATTATCACCATTTCTTGTAACCTTGATTACCTCACCAACAAGCACTTCTGTATCAGGTCTTGGTATAAGCACATCTTCATTCACTTCGAATTCATATCCATAGAAATATGCTTTCCCCAGAATATGCTGCAGCGGAACATGCGCAGCCCTTTTATCAATATACTCTTCATACAGCAAAAAATTCTCTTCTGACAACATGCTGTCACCATTCACAAGATAAAAAGTTCTTGTCATACCATTAATGGCAGATAATAATTCAAAACTGTCATGGTCTGCATTATCGACGTTATTATCTCTAAGTCGCTTTGCACCCCATTTTACTGCTTCTCTAATTGTCATCATAATTATCTGTCTTCCAGCCTTTTCTGTTTAAACATAGGAACATCCTCAGGATACTGCTCTTCTTCCGGCTCTTTTCCAGTTTCAAACTCAAAGCCCGCAACTACCTCTTCCTCTGTAAGTTCCTCTGCTTTATCATCAGCATTATAATCATATACAGTACTTTCTGATTCATCACTTGTTTCATATACAAAAGCAAATAACTCCCTGTCTGTATCGTCCATACCAAATTCCATCTCCCTGCCCATCTGTAAATACTTTTGTTCAGGGGTAAGTTCTGTTTCCTGATTATCTTCTGACTTCTGTTCCTCTATATCAATAGTTCTTGTCTCTTCATTCCCATGAATAAGACTTCCTGATATTGCAAGTTCTGCCTCAGATGTCACAAGTGCTTCAACCGGATTATCGGCTTCTGAATAATATTCAGCAATAAACTGTCTCCAGTCAAATACTTCCTCAACTGCCCTTATGGCAACTTCAATCATATCCATATCCGGCTCTCTTGTAGTAAGCTTCTGAAACCACATTCCCGGTTTACTCAAAACTCTTACAAATGCATTATCATTCTTTCCGGCCCATCTTATTACCTCATAAGAAACTCCTGCAATTACAGGAATAAGCAGAATTCTTATAAGTATCTGCAGTGCCGTATTATCAACTCTTATAAATATAAAAAACACAATACTTATAAACATTACAAAGAATAAGAAGCTTGTTCCACATCTCTTATGATATCTTGAACTGTTCTTTACATTCTCCGGTGTAAGCCTTGCACCATTCTCAATGCAGTTGATACATTTGTGTTCAGCACCATGATACATGAAAGTCCTCTTAATATCTTTCATCATGGATATAAGTAAAATGTATATAACAAATATTAATAATCTCACAACGCCTTCTATGAAATTAAGAAGTGTCTTGGAAATTATGTATTTTGATACCAGTCTGGCTGCAAGATATGGAAGAACCATAAATAATCCGATTGCAAAGAATATTGATAAAATAACCGTTACTGCCATTAGAACCGATTCAAACTTGTCCTTAAGAATATTCTTGCCAACCTCATCAATCTTAGTCTTCTCCTGTTCTGCCGGATCATCATAAAAAGATGCTGAATAATTAATTGTTGATATACCTGTAACAAGTGAATCAACAAAACTGACAATTCCTCTTATTATAGGGAAATTGAGCCACTGATGCTTTTCTGTTAAATCTCTGCTTTCTTTGACAACAACTTCAATTTCATTATCAGGTTTTCTGACTGCAATAGAATATTTATTCTTATTACGCATCATAATACCCTCAATTACAGCCTGTCCCCCAATTCCTGATGGCTTCATATTACACCATACCTTTCTTAAATGTTTTGTATACATTCAAAAAAAGTTGAGGTCCCGAAAAACCTCAACCTTAATTTCAAAATTAATTGTTTGATACTCCGTACTTCTTGTTGAACTTATCAATACGTCCGCGAGTAGATGATGCCTTCTGCTGTCCTGTGTAGAATGGATGGCACTTTGAACAGATTTCTACGTGGATTTCTTCCTTAGTTGAACCTGTTACGAACTCGTTACCGCAGTTGCAAACAACCTTTGCCTGATAGTAATCTGGATGGATTCCTTCTCTCATGATTTCACCTCTTTACAAATTATTAAGTATTACAATTGTGAATTCCGCCTTAGATTCCCTTTCTGTCCCGATGGGATCTATGCGCATTAGACACAATGACCTCTTTATCTGTCATAAACAGCTTTCATATTGTATCACGATGCGACATGTTATGCAAGCATTTTTTCAAAAGAGTTATAAAAAGAAAATATATTTTAAATATAATGATTCTTAACTACTGTTCTTACAAGTTCCTGATTATTCTTAGTCTTAACAAAAAGATCCAGTATTCTCTCTGCCGCCTCATCTGTCTTTAATCCATTAAGAGCCTTTCTCATAATATCAACAGCTTCCTGTTCTTCGTTATTAAGAAGCAGATCTTCTCGCCTTGTGCTTGATTTTGCTATATCAATAGCTGGAAAAACTCTCTTTTCTGAAAGCTTTCTGTCAAGAACAAGTTCCATGTTACCTGTTCCCTTAAACTCCTCGAATACAACATCATCCATCTTGCTTCCCGTCTCAACCAGAGCAGTTGCAAGAATCGTAAGACTTCCACCTTCACGCATATTTCTTGCAGCACCAAAAAATCTCTTAGGCATATGAAGTGCTGCCGGGTCAAGACCTCCTGAAAGTGTTCTTCCACTCGCCTGAACTGTAAGATTATATGCTCTTGCAAGTCTTGTTATACTGTCAAGAAGAATTATTACATCTGTCTTCTGTTCAACAAGTCTCTTGGCTCTTTCAATAACCATCTCTGACACTCTCTTATGTCTTTCTGGAAGCTCGTCAAATGTTGAATAAATAACCTCTACATTATCTCCAACGATTGATTCCTTAATATCAGTTACTTCCTCAGGTCTTTCATCAATAAGCAGAATTATAAGATGCATCTCAGGATTATTCTTAGTTACTGCGTTGGCAATCTGCTTAAGAAGAGTAGTCTTACCAGACTTTGGCTGTGAAACAATCATTCCTCGCTGGCCTTTACCTATTGGTGATATAAGATCAACCATTCTCATTGCCACTGTACTTGAATTCTTTTCAAGATGAATTCTTTCATTAGGAAAAATTGGCGTAAGGCTTTCAAATGCCGGTCTTTTCTGTGCAACAGAAGGATCTTTTCCATTAACACTTTCCAGATACATAAGGGCTGAAAATTTCTCACCAGATGTTTTCATTCTCTTAGGTCCCTGAATAATATCACCTGTCTTTAGATTAAACTTTCTTATCTGTGATGGAGAAACATATACATCGTTCTCTCCCGGAAGAAAGTTCTCACATCTTATAAATCCATAACCATCCGATAAAACCTCAAGTATTCCATCTGCTAATGGAGCATCATGCTCTTGTCTTGGCTGTGCATGATAATTATCTTTCTTATCTTCTTTAACATACTGCTCACTCTTATGGTGTGACTCATCCGACATTCCTGCCACATCATGCTCTGCTCCGGCATCTTCAGAAACAACAGCTTCAACTTCTGCCGGCTCTTTCTTTTCTTCTCCTTCTGCTGCAGCAATAATCGCATCAATAAGTTCACTCTTTCTCATTGTTGATATATTTTTTATATTCTTGTCCTTCGCAAATTCGCGTAATACACTAACTGACAATGTTTCTAACTTTGCCTTCATATAATCCACCTCTGTTATTAGTCATAGTTTAATGGGAAATGATGCAGAAATCGCATCAAAGATAAATTGATTATACAACGTATTATTCTAAAAGAAAAGACTAAAAATGCTTTTTTTAGTCAGAGCAATATGTTATTATATATAATACTGTTAAAAGCACTAATTATTGAAAGGAAGATTAGATATCATGACTAATGCAGAGAAAGCCTTACAGCTCCATGAAGAGTGGAATGGTAAATTTGAAACAACTCCTAAAATGAAGATTCAGACAAGAGAAGATCTTGCTCTTGCTTATACTCCTGGTGTAGCAGAACCTTGCAAGGTTATTGCCAAGGACAAAGAAGCAGCTTATAAGTACACTATCAAGTCTAACACTATCGCTGTTGTATCTGACGGAAGTGCTGTACTTGGACTCGGTAATATCGGTGCTCATGCCGCTATGCCTGTTATGGAAGGAAAAGCTGTTCTTTTCAAAGAATTTGGTAACGTTAACGCTGTACCTGTCTGCCTTGATACACAGGACACTGAAGAAATCATCAAAACAGTAGTTAATATTGCACCTGCATTTGGCGGTATCAATCTTGAAGATATATCAGCTCCAAGATGTTTCGAAATCGAGACAAGACTTAAGGAGCTTCTGGACATACCTGTATTCCATGATGACCAGCATGGTACAGCTATCGTTGTATTAGCAGGTATTATTAATGGACTTAAAGTTACAGGCAAGACTAAAGAAGATTGCCAGGTAGTAGTCAACGGTGCCGGTTCTGCCGGAGTTGCTATCACAAAGCTTCTTCTTACATATGGTTTCAAGCATGTAACAATGTGTGATAAGTCTGGTATCCTTTCTAAGGCTTCAGAAGGTCTTAACTGGATGCAGCAGTCAATGATGGAAGTAACTAACCTTGAGAACAAGACTGGTTCTTTAGCTGATGCACTCCGTGGTGCAGATATATTTGTCGGAGTTTCTGCTCCTAACATCGTTACAGCCGATATGGTTAAGACTATGAATAAAGATGCAATTATATTTGCAATGGCTAACCCTGTTCCAGAGATTATGCCTGATGTTGCCAAGGCAGCTGGTGCAAAAGTTGTTGGTACAGGACGTTCTGATTTCCCTAACCAGGTTAATAATGTTATTGCATTCCCTGGTATCTTCAAGGGTGCTCTTGAAGGCCGTGCAAGACAGATAACTGAAGATATGAAGCTTGCTGCTGCACTTGCTATTGCAAACCTTGTTCCAGATGACGAAGTAAGTGATGTTAATATCCTTCCTGAAGCATTTGACCCAAGAGTTGCTGATGTTGTAAGCAAAGCCGTAATTGACCATATTGAGAAGTAATTATGCTTCCATATTATTATTCTGTAAGCGAATATCTTAAAGACACTTATGGTAAGAAACTATATAAATTAAGTCTTTCCGGAAACATGACCTGTCCTAACAGAGACGGAAAGTTAGGTACAACAGGCTGTATATTCTGCAGTGGTCATGGTTCCGGTGATTTTGCCGTTAAAGATATTGACAAAGCAAAGACTTTGGTATCTAATAAATATTCCGGCAGTGAATATATTGCATATTTTCAATCATTTACTAACACATATGCTGATACCGGATATCTGCGCGAACTTTTTATGCCTGTAATACTAAGAGACGATATCCGTATCTTGTCTATCGCAACAAGACCGGATTGTCTCGGTGATGACGTCCTAAAGCTTCTTGATGAACTCAATCGCATCAAGCCTGTATGGATTGAATTAGGATTACAGACAATTAATAATTCGACTGCCGACTATATACGCAGAGGATATCCTTTATCCGTATATGATGAAGCTGTAAGCAATCTTCTTTCCATAGGAATTGCACCTGTTGTTCATATGATAATCGGTCTTCCACATGAGACAATAAGCGATTATATTGCTACTGCCCGCTATATATCAGACAGTGGTGCATCGGGAATCAAGATTTCTTTATTGCACATTTTAAAAGATACTGACCTTTACAATGATTATTGTAAGGGATTGTTTAAGGCTCTTACCATGGATGAATACCTTGCCGCAATAGGAGCTATACTTCCTGTATTGCCAAAAAGCATGGTAATACACAGACTTACTGGTGACGGACCTAAGAATATTCTTGCTGCACCTTTATGGACAGCTGACAAAAAGAGAGTTCTTAACACACTCTCTCATTACCTCAAAGAAAATATGATTTATCAAGGAAATAATTTATGAACACTGACTCAACCACATTGTACAAATTAATGATTTTATATATGCTGAGCAAAGTGAATTTTCCATTATCAAACACACAGCTTTCATCTTTCATGTTAGATAAGCAGTACACGGATTATTTCACTTTCCAGGAAACCATCAACTCTCTGGTTGAGGACGGCTTTATTAGAGGCTACTCGCATCAGAGCAGCACACATTATACTCTCACTAAAGAAGGTGAAGAAACTATTGCATTTTTCTACACCAAGATATCAACTGCCATACGTGATGATATAGAGACCTATCTGTTTGATAACAAATACGAATTAAAGAATGAAGCCGGAACTGTAACTGACTGCTACAAGCTGTCTAATGGTAATTATATTGCACATTGTCAGCTAAAAGAAGGCGACACAACTCTTATTGAACTTAACCTTAATGTTCCAGTTGAAGAACAGGCAGAGATAATATGTGCAAGATGGCGTGAAAACAGTCAGGAAGTATATGATTATATCGTTCGTAAACTTATGTAAAAAGCTTTCCGACAGGTGTATATGCCTGTCAGAAAGCTTTTTATTTACTCATTATCTGCCGCTTCTTCCTGTGGCAGTACATATGAATCTATAAGCTGCCATAATTCTTTAAGTCCCTGCTTAGTCTGTGATGAAAAAGGAATAAGAATATCTTCCTGCCTTAATCCAAGTCCTGTTCTTACAGCTTTCACCTGTTTGCTTATCTGGCTTCTCTTAATCTTATCCAGCTTTGTTGCAACAATTACAGGTCTGTAACCGTTATTTACAATCCAGTCGTACATCATTCTGTCATTATCAGATGGGTCATGACGGATATCTATCAACAAGAACACCTGCTTTAACTGGCTGCTCTTTCTTAAATATTTCTCAATCATCTTACCCCATTTTGCCTTGACAGCAGGGCTTACATTAGCATATCCATAGCCTGGAAGATCAACAAGATACATACTGTCATTAATATTATAGAAATTAATAGTCTGTGTCTTACCTGGCTGTGATGATGTTCTTGCATATGATTTCCTGTTCATTAATGCATTAATTAGCGATGATTTACCAACATTTGACTTACCTGCAAATGCAACCTCAGGGAATGAAGTCTCAGGAAGTGTACTTGTAACCCCGACTACTATATCCAGATTAACTTTTTTTATAACCATAATCCGCTGCTCCTTTCATTTAACGCATTAATGCCTGTGCAAATACTTCTATAGCATTATTAACATATATTATATTCATCCCTTCAGTTATCTCTGTGTCAAGTTCCTCTACATCAGACCTGTTATCCCGAGGTACAAAAACATTTGTTATGCCCGCTGTCTTACTTGCAAGAAGCTTTTCTTTAAGACCTCCTATTGGAAGTACCTTACCTCTTAATGTAAGCTCTCCAGTCATTGCAACATCTGCTCTTACAGGAATTCCAGTAACCGCAGACAATACTGCCGTTGCCATTGTAATGCCAGCAGAAGGTCCGTCTTTCGGAGTTGCACCCTCTGGTATATGAAGATGGAATGCATGATTCTGGAAATATTCAGCATCCACTTTATATCTGCCTTTTTCTGTCACTGATCTGATATAAGAAACAGCTATGCTTGCTGATTCTTTCATTACATCACCCATGTTACCTGTAAGCTTGAACTCGCCTTTGCCCGGCATTGTTATAACCTCTATCTCAAGAGTATCTCCACCTGCCTGTGTCCATGCAAGCCCTCTTACTATACCAACTTCACCCTTTGCATTCTTTTTGTCTGGTCTGTATTTAACTTTTCCAAGATAATCTGTAATATTCTTATCAGATATATTAACTGTTTTCTTTACAGTCTTATCTCTTGTTCCATCAGATGTGAACACTCCGGCTTTGTATAATTCTCTAACCGCTTTTCTTACAATCTTTGCAATCTGCCTTTCAAGACCTCTCACACCAGCTTCTCTTGTATACGAATTAATAATAGTTCTAATAACTTTATCAGTGAACTTTACATCAGATACAAATAATCCATTCTCTTTAATCTGTTTCTTAATAAGGTGTTCCTTAGCAATATGAAACTTTTCATTAGCCGTGTATGAACCGACTTCAATAATTTCCATTCTGTCAAGCAATGGACGGCTTATATTAGACAGATCATTAGCTGTTGCTATAAAAAGCACATTTGACAAATCAACCGGCATCTCTATATAGTGGTCGACAAAATTAACATTCTGTTCGCTGTCTAACACTTCAAGAAGTGCTGCTGATGTATCGCCCTTATAATCACTGCTTATCTTATCTATCTCATCAAGAAGCATGAGAGGATTATTAACTCCGGCATTCTTAAGTCCCTCAATAATTCTTCCAGGCATAGCTCCGATATATGTTTTTCTGTGTCCTCTTATCTCAGCCTCATCTCTTATACCACCCAGGCAGATTCTTACATACTCCTTTCCAAGTGCCTTTGCAACTGATCTTGCTATAGATGTCTTACCTGTTCCCGGAGGTCCTGCAAGACATATGACAGGTGCTTTACCACTACCTGTTATGTTTCTTACCGCAAGTGATTCCAGAATTCTTTCCTTAATATCTTTCATTCCATAGTGGTCCGAATCAAGCACTTTTGCAGCATTATCTATATCTTTGTTATCTTCAGTCGACACATTCCATGGTAATTCAAGACATGTCTCTATATATGTTCTCTCAACATTTGCCTCAGCATTATTTCCTGCAAGTGATTTCAGCCTCTTAATTTCTCTTTTAAGCTTATCTTTTACATACTGCGGTGAATCAAGCTTTTCAACGTCCGCCTCATATTCTTCCGCCTCTGTTATGGTTCCTCCATCAAGTTCTTCATTAATTGCTGCAAGTTCTTCTCTTAATATGTAATCCTTCTGGTTCTTATCTACTCTTTCTCTTACAATATTGCCAAGTTCTTCTTTAATAGTATAAGCATTTATCTCATTTACAAGTAATGTTGCAGCAAATGTATACATCTGCTCATAGTCTTCTGCCTCAAGAAACTGCTGTCTTTTATCAAAATCCATCATAAATTCCTGAGCAAATTCCATCATCAGCTTTTCTGCATCATTATATGAAAGCCATCTCTTGACTGTATCCTTTGCAAACTTCGGATTAACATGTGCATACTGTGTCAAAAGTTCTCTCATACCTACAATTATAGCTCTCGACACCATTTTATCAGGCTTCTCAAGCCCTGGCATAACGCTTACGTCAGCAATCATCATCCCTGACGCTTCTTCAAAACTGTTTACAGCAGCCTTTCTAATACCTTCCACCTGCACTCTTAATATTTTGCCTGGCATCCTGATTATCTGCTTTATCTTAGCAATAGTACCTACTTTATATAAATCTTCCATCCCCGGCTCACTAACCTGCGAATCCATCTGTGTCACAAGATAAATAAGTTCATCAGCAGACATAGCTGCCTCAACCGCTCTGACAGATTTTTTTCTGCTCACATCAAAATGCATTACCATCCCTGGAAAAACTGTCACATTTCTTAATGGAATAGCCGGATAATGTCTATCATGTTCGTTACTCATATATTCCTCTCTATCTAAAAAAACGGACCGTCCATCATGAACAGCCCGCCTGAATTAATTTCGTTACTGTGCTTTTTTTACAGCATCTGTTCTGTATTCTAACAGAGGCTTTGCGCTTCCTTCTACAGCTTCCTTAGTTATTATACATTTTGATATTGTTTCATCTGACGGAATCTCATACATTACTTCATTCATGACAGATTCTAAGATTGAACGTAAGCCTCTTGCTCCCGTCTTTCTCTCAAAGCTCTTATGGGCTACTGCCTCAACAGCTTCATCTGTAAACTCAAGTGCCACCTCATCAAGTCCAAAAAGTGCCTGATACTGCTTTATAATAGCATTCTTAGGCTCTTTTAGAATTCTCACAAGTGCTTCCTCATCAAGCGAATCTAATGAAACAACAACCGGAACTCGGCCTACGAACTCAGGAATAAGTCCAAATTTGATAAGATCCTGTGGAAGTGCCTTATGGAACATCTCACCTATATCATCATTACTCTTTTCCTTAAGTTCAGAGTTGAAACCAATTGAGCTCTTATCCATTCTTGATTCAATAATCTTCTAAAGTCCATCAAATGCACCACCACATATGAAGAGAATATTAGTTGTATCAATTGGAATAAGCTCCTGCTGCGGATGCTTTCTTCCTCCCTGTGGTGGAACTGATGCTATTGTTCCCTCTAATATCTTAAGAAGAGCCTGCTGTACACCCTCTCCAGATACATCTCTTGTTATAGAAACATTTTCTGACTTCTTAGTAATCTTATCTATCTCATCAATATATATAATACCATATTGAGCTTTTTCAACATCATAATCTGCAGCCTGAATAAGCTTTAACAGGATATTCTCAACATCCTCGCCTACATATCCGGCTTCTGTAAGAGTTGTCGCATCAGCAATTGCAAAAGGTACATTAAGAAGTCTTGCAAGATTCTGTGCAAGGAATGTCTTTCCTGAACCTGTTGGTCCGAGCATAAGAATATTACTCTTCTGTAACTCTACATCCAGATCAGCCTGTGACATTATTCTCTTATAATGATTATATACAGCAACAGCAAGTACCTTCTTTGCATCATCCTGTCCAATAACATAATCATCAAGGAATTCTTTTATCTGCTTCGGCTTAAGCAGGTTGATATTCATTCCATCAACCACTTCTTTTTCATCTGCCTCTGTTTCAAACTCTTCATCAAGGATATCGCTGCATATTTCTACACATTCATCACAAATGTAAACGCCATTATGTCCTGCGATCAGCTTTTTAACCTGATCCTGTGTCTTATTACAGAATGAGCATCTAAGCTTCTCGTCAATATTTCTGCCTGCCATACTATCCTCCAAATCACTATAAATCCTTTAAATAAAGGTCCGCTTATCACACAAAAACAAGGGAGACACCTGCAAATGTGTTATCTGCAGGCATCTTCCTTATCATAAGCAATTATTATCTCTTCTCTACAACACTATCGATAAGTCCGTATGCAACAGCTTCCTGTGCTGTCATATAGTTATCTCTCTCTGTGTCGCGTGAAATTTCTTCAACTGACTTACCAGTATTAGCTGCCAGTATTTCGTTTAACTTATTTCTTGTCTTAAGTATATTCTCAGCAACGATTCTGATCTCAGTTTCCTGACCTCTTGCACCGCCTGATGGCTGGTGAATCATAATCTCTGCATTAGGAAGAGCAAGTCTCTTTCCCTTGGCACCGCCTGAAAGAAGGAATGCACCCATACTTGCAGCCATACCAATACAGATTGTAGAAACATCACACTTGATGTACTGCATTGTATCATATATAGCAAAACCTGCTGATACTGATCCTCCTGGGCTGTTAATGTAGAAATGTATATCCTTTCCTGGATCTTCTGCCTCAAGGAATAACATCTGTGCTACTACAAGATTAGCAGAAACATCTGTTACCTCTTCTCCTAAGAATATAATTCTGTCTTTAAGCAGACGTGAATATATATCATATGATCTTTCGCCTCTGCTGTTCTGTTCTATGACATAAGGTACAAAACTCATTACACAACCTCCAATATACTAAAATGTTTCTTACAGCCTCAATTACTTTTCAACAACTGATCCTGTAATAACTTCTATAGCCTTCTGGATTGCAAGATCTTCCTTAATCTGCTTCTTCTCATAGTCGCCCATGAATTCCTTAATCTGATCAAGTTCCATCTTGTAAGTCTCAGCCATCTTCTTTAACTCTGCTTCAAAATCTTCTTCTGAAGTCTCAATATTCTCAGCCTTAACAACTGCTTCAAGAACAAGTCTTGACTGGATTCTCTTAACAGCTTCCGGCTTCATCTCTTCCATAATCTTATCTGCAGTCATTCCTGTATACTGGAAGTACTGCTCAACTGATAAGCCCTGCTGCTGTAATCTCTGAGCAAAATCCTCAACCATTCTGTTAACCTGTGTGTCAACCATAGCATCTGGAATATCCATCTTAGAATCTTCGATAATCTTAGCGATTGCTTCGTCTTCCTGCTTAGCCTTAGCTTCTCTTGACTTTCTGTCAGCAATCTTGTTCTTTAAATCATCCTTATATTCAGCAATTGTATCAAAATCAGATACATCCTGAGCAAATTCATCATTAAGCTCTGGAAGCTGCTTCTCCTTAATTTCCTTAACAGAAACCTTAAACATAGCTGGCTTACCCTTAAGATCATCTACATGATACTCTTCTGGGAATGTAACATTGATTTCTTTCTCATCACCGATATTCATACCGATAATCTGATCCTCAAATGTGTCAATGAAAGAATGAGATCCGATTGTAAGTGGGTAATCTGTTCCCTTTCCACCTTCGAATGCAACACCGTCAACAAATCCTTCGAAATCAATAACTGTATTATCGCCATCCTTAACTGCTCTGTCTGTTACAGCTACTGTTCTTGAATTCTGCTCCTGAACTCTCTTTAATTCTTCTTCTACATCAGCATCTGTTGCTTCTGTATCAGCCTTAGTTACTTCAACACCCTTGTACTGTCCAAGCTCAACTTCTGGCTTAGTAGCTACAACAGCTTCGAAGATAAATGGCTTTCCAGCCTCTAACTGTGTTACATTAATCTTTGGCTGAGAAACAAGCTCAAGACCACACTCATCAGCAGCCTTAGCATAAGCATCTGGAATAATTGAATTAGCAGCATCTTCGTAGAACACTTCTGCACCGTACATCTTCTCAATCATCTTTCTAGGTGCTTTACCTTTTCTGAAACCAGGAAGGCTGATCTTGCTCTTATTCTTATTATATGCAGTATTAAGACCTGCCTCAAATTCCTCAGCAGTAGACTCAATAACAAGTTTAACCATATTCTTCTCTTCTAAATTCTCAACTGTGAAACTCATTATAAATTAATCCTCCTATGAACTATGTATTGTTACTATCGTACAACATACCCACGAATTATAACACAACTGTTTTTAGATTACCAGTACTATTTTAAAAAAATAAAAGATAGGGCTGCAAACCTTATATTTACTAATAAACATTCGGATTACAGCCCATTTATCACTTAAGATAATTCGTATTCAGTTGTGAGCATCCTGCAATTACTTGCCACTCATCTGCTCTTCCTGTCTTCTGATCATCTCTTTTACCATGTTACCACCAACTGAACCAGCTTCTGCTGATGTGAGGTCTCCATTGTAACCATCCTTTAAGTTAACGCCAATTTCTGAAGCAACCTCCATCTTGAATCTGTCAAGTGCATTCTGTGCTTCCTTCTTAGTCTTATAATTAGAACTTGTTGATTTAGCCATAATAAGCCTCCTTATTAAACACATTTTTAGGTTTAAGCCGAAAAGTTATGGCGCCATAACTTAACGTCTTGATGTTATTATGTGTCCGTTAATACTAATTATTATGACATATTCTGGTTGTTAATTATTAGGAGACATTTTCGTTGTTTCTGTTTCTAAATCTTTGGCTGACGCCGGAATTATATTCTTATATACATATATCTCATCATATACAGGTGCCCATCTGTATGTTGCTCCGCCAGTGCAGAAAACATACGCATTACCTTTATTAGTTACAGCATAACTTACAAGGCAGCTACCTGCTTCATTGGTATATCCCGTCTTTCCTCCTGTAACAAGTACTCCTGGTGCTTCATTACCATATATTCTTGAATACATTGTACTTGTAAGCTGTATTCCTTCCGGATGCTGTGCTGTTGCTTTAGTCTTATACTGATATGTTCCAAGTACTTTGGCTCTGGTTTCATCTTTCATGGCATATTCCATAATCATTGCCATCTCTGATGGAGTTGTATACTGTTCCTCATCATATAATCCTGTCGGATTAGTAAAATGTGTATACTTAAGTCCAAGTTCTTTACATTTTTCATTCATAAGATTTGCAAATTCTTCATTGGAACCTGCAGCCATTATGGCAAGTGCCTCGGCTGCATCAGCTCCTGACGGAAGCACAAGTCCATACATAAGATCTTCAACATCTACTGTCTCACCTTCAAGGAATCCTGCAACAGATGCTTCTTCCCTGTAAAGTCTGTTAAGCATCTCAAATCCAAATGTATAAGTCTTGGGCATCTTATCTATATTCTCTGATACAACAATAAGTGTCATTACCTTAGTCATTGAAGCTGGATATATCTTAGTATCAGCAAGCTTACCTGCTATTATTCTATGATTATTGACATCAAGTAATGCTGCATAAGGCGACGCTATCTGTGCATCAGCTGACAAATCCTGATAGTCTGCTGCCATCTGTGAATATATAAGAGGCGGCTCTGTTGGTGCCTCTGTTGGCATCAGTATCTCTGATTGTGTCTCATCTGTTATATCAGAAGCAAATGCCGCTTTTTGACCCAGTGTTTTTTTCAGCCCCGATGTTACATTCACAATAACTACTGCAAGCACTATTAAAAATGTCACAGCTGCCATTATAGCAAGTCTTCTTCTTAAAACCTTCTGTCTTTTCTTCTTCATCAGCTGTGATTTTCTTTTTCTGCTGCGGCGTATTGCATCCTCATCATAATTATCATATTCCATCTTTAAAAGTTCCTCTCGCATAAAATAAACTTATTATATATATTGTGTTGAAGCCCTTAATTGCTCTGCAAGTTCTTCTCCCTTAATAAGTCTTACAAGCTCGAGTCCTAAATCCAGAGATGTACCCATTCCTCTCGATGTTGTGATATTGCCATCTGTAACTACCCGCTCTGGTGCTGTTATTATAACTGCCCCTGTTAACTGCGTTTCAAAACCCGGGAAAGCCATTGCCTTCTTTCCTTCAAGTAATCCAAGATTTCCAAGAATTGAAGGTGCTGCACATATGGCTGCAATCCTGTTATTCTTCTTATTGTATTCTTTAAGAAGTTCCAGTAAATCCTTGCAATCATAATATGACTTATGACCCGGACCACCCGGAAGGAATAACAGTTCGTCTCCTTCAAATACATATTCATCTAAAAGCACATCAGCCTGAACAATTACCCCCTGAGCACTTTTGACATTAATGTCACCTGTTATTGATATCATGTCAGTCTTAATATCCGCTCTTCTTAATATATCCACAACCGCAAGTGCTTCTACCGTTTCAAAACCATCTGTAAGAAATGCACATACCTTCATTAATTATTTCCTCCGCTCGAAAAAATATACATACGAATTGATTATACAACAATTTTTTAATTTTACAAACTTATATTTTATAAAATATTAATATTAATGTCTTGTGGTTTTAAAAACTATGTGTTATCATCTCAATTAACAAAACAAATCGTTTTTACAACGCGGAGGATAATATATATTATGTTTGATATAATCACTGATTCAGCCTGCGATATTGTTAGAGAATATGCAGAGACACACAATCTTAAGCTTGTACCGCTCTACACAACTTTTGATGGTGTTAATTATCTTAAAGAACAATATGACATTACTCATGATGAATTCTATAGAAGAATGACAGACGAAGGCGCATTTCCTAAGTCATCTCTTCCAAGTGTGCAGGATTTTGTTGATGCTATTATGCCAAGTGTGGACGCTGGCAGACCTGCTATTGTATGTACAATTACATCATACTTCTCAGGATCTTATAACTCGGCCTGCACAGCTAAGGACATTATATTAGAAGACCATCCTGATGCTAAAGTTACAGTTATTAATTCACTGCTTAATTCAGCATCATTTTCACTCTTCATATATCAGGCTCTCCAGATGAGAAAAGCAGGGTATTCATATGAGGATACAATCAAAGTTCTTGAAGCATTAAGAAACGATGGCCGAATAATGTTTACAACAGAATCACTTGAATACTTAAGTAAAGGCGGACGTCTTGCCAAGACTGCAATTACAATCACAAGCAAATTAAGTCTCCGTCCTATCATCGTTATGAAAGAAGGAGAAATTGGGCTTGGTGGATTTACACGAACAAGAAACAAAGGTAAATCTAATGTTATTGACATGATTCAGAAATACATTGAATCAAAGGGAATGCCGATTGAAAACTGGGATATCACTGTTGGTTACTGTACTAATCTGGAAGAAGCTGAAAAGTACAGAGATGATGTTGAAGCACAGCTTGGTGTGAAGCTTCTCGAAAGACGCGAAGATTTCAAGACAAGAATCAGTATTATCTCAGGCTGCCATACAGGTCCTTACGCATTAGGAATTGCTTGCATTCCTAAGTACACCACTATCAGATTATAATCAATAAAGAATTAAGCGGAATGGTTTGAAACTGCCATTCCGCTTTTATTAATCTACTTACTCATATGGTTCATAATCCAGCCATATATTTCTTCATATATTTCTTCTTTATTAAGTTCATTACACAGCTCATGCCTGCAATCCTCGTAAAGTCTTAAATCAATATCATCAATGTGACCATGATATGAATTATATGCCCTGTAAACGCCCTTGCCGTATTCTCCCACAGGATCATCAAGTCCTGATATCATAAGCATTGGCAGATTCTTAGGAATTCTTTCTATGTTGCGCGGCTTTCTTACATACAGAATCATATTCATAAGTCCTCTGTAACCATTAACCGTAAACAGAAATGTTGTCAATTTTCCGGCATTGTATTCATCAACAACCGCTTCATCTCTTGTCAACCAGTCATTGACTGTTCTTACATTCTTTATGCGCTTGTTATAATTACCAAACATAATCTTAGATATCAGTCTGCTTCTGTAACGGTCACCCTTTATAAGTCTTACTACATCAGCAAGCACCTTTCCGGCAAAAACCATTGGTGCCGGCTGGTGTCCTGTTCCCATTACAATAACTCCATCAAGTTCATATCCGTAATCACATATATATCTTCTTGTAACAAACGACCCCATGCTGTGTCCTGCAAGATAATATGGAATACCAGGATACATTTTCTTGATAAGAACTGTAAGATGATGTGCATCCTTTGCAAGTGCCTCTCCTGGATTCTTATCTTTAAAAAATCCCAGATCATCATCCATGCATACTGACTTTCCGTGTCCAAGATGATCATTTCCAACAACAACAAAGCCTCTCTCTGCCATATATCTTGCAAATCCGTCGTATCTGTCAATATACTCAATCATCCCATGACATATCTGCAATACCGCAACAGGCTCGTCATATTCTGTCTCATCAGGGCACCACATAACAACATGAACAGACGTCTTTCCATCACATGATAGAAAAGAATTGCTTTTCTTCTTTATCATAAGCCATCCTCCTTATCGTTTTACGACATTCTCAATTCCTTCAAATGCTTCATTTCCTATATAATCTACTGACTTTGGCACAACAATCTCACTGATATTCATATCAGAAAATGCACCATACTCAATTCTTTTAATACCTGAAGGCAGTTTAACTTCCTTAAGTCCCTTGCAGCCAGCAAATGCATATGCCCCAATTACTTCCACACTGTCAGGAATATTTATTTGTGTAATACCATCTTTATTATAAAATACTCCCGAAGCAATTGTCCTTACACCATCCGGAATATTATACGTTCCACTATCTATGCTTATCTTGCATAACACACCATTAACAATAATCTCATCGTTATCTGCAAGCTGGTCATGCTCCCACTGTGTATCTGTAAATGCATTAGTTCCAATAGAATTAACCGATTCCGGAATCTCAATTGTTTTAAGATTATAGCAGCTTAAGAATACATTTTCAGCTATATAACTTATCCCATCTGATATAACAACATCAGTAACAGTCGTATCATCACGGAATACACCACTGCCTATTCCATCAACCTTCTTGCCATCAATCTTAGCTGGCACAATAACCTTTGCATCTGCTCTTCCCTTATCAGTAAGTCCAGTTATAACTATATTACCGGCAGCATTCTCCTCATATGTAAATGTTGCTGCTTTGGATGTCCTTTTACATCCAATAAAACTAACCAGCATAAGCACCAGCATAATTCCTGAAATGATTCTTTTTCCTCTAAACATATCCTGCCTCTTTATTATTTATTTCTCGCCCACATATAGCAAAATGCCTGTGTTCTCGCTGCAAAATGATTATCCTTAAGAAGCTCTTTTACTTCCTGTTTTGAATACCATGCCGCCGAAATCTCCTCAAACGTTGAAGTGCTTGGCGAAAAATCTCCAGATGCTTTTCCGATAACCACAGCATTTGTCTCATTGGAAAATCCTATTGCACTGTAGCTGTCATAAAGCTTGTCTTCAATTACAATAAGGTCAAGCCCTGTCTCTTCCTTAAGCTCACGCTTCGCCGCCACTTCAGGAGTCTCACCTTCATCAATAAGCCCTGCCGGAAAATTATACACATAATCTCCTACTGACATTCTATATTCTTTATTAATCAGAATATGTTCATCCGCTTCATCAGTCGCAACAATAACAACTCCGTCAGTCTTTTCATTTCTTATATCTTCTAGCGTCTTTATATCCTTGTTTCTGCTGATAATCTCGTAGACCTTTTTCTTGTCATCCTCAGTTGTATAATAGAGATCGTATCTGCTGATAAACCTTCCTTCATCAACTTTTTTAACACCATCAAACTTCATGTGTATTATCTGCCTTTCCTGTCTCTCATATCATTAACCGCTTCATGAACAATATCCATTATCCATCTGTTAGAAGCTTTTCTCATAGCAATACCATATTCTATAGTAACACCAAACTTTCCATTATTGCACTCTTTTTCTACTGTTCTCTTTATCTGTTCAAATGTTTTACCAGCCTCTGCATCCGTGACATTCTTCATTACTGCAACAAAATTACCTTCATTAATTCTTGCAATATATGCTCTGTCCATAAGTATCTTCTTAAGCACACCAGCCACATTTATAAGTGCCTGGTTACCTGCTTTCTGTCCATACTGTATATTAATATCTGACAAATGATTAATATCGCAGACAACTACAGCAACGCTGCCATTATATTCATCATACTGTTTACAATGCTCCATAAAGCTGTACATGCTGTAAACTCCTGTAAGCTGGTCATAAATAACCATATTTTCAAGTTCAGCATAAGCCTTCTTTAACTCCGACACATCCTGCATAACAATAATAGTACCCAGCAGTCGGTTTTTTTCATCTGAAAGTCTCTCAATCCTGCAGTCATATATTCTGCCATTATGCTTCCATTCAAATGTATCCTCTCCCTGTTTAACAGGCAGGTCATTCTCCCTGACAAACCACTCAATATTCTGTTCCCTGTTATCGTATTCAAGATTACCTGCAACATCCTTCATTGAAGAATTAAAATCTGCAAGAATTCCCTCATAATCAAACAGTACTACAGGAATCTGCATATGTTCAATTATCATTTCATGTGTAACTGTAAGCATATTTTTCTTAGAATACCAGAAAGTATTCCAGTACACCATTGTTCCCATAAGTGCATATAGAAAAATTGATATGTCAAACCTTAAGTCAACAGCTTTCATGATGAATATATATTTAAAAGCAATTATAACAATAAGCCCGGCAGCCGTAAATATATATCTTCCCCAATACGCTGATGGAATACGTATGCATTTGATAATAAGCAGTGCAATTATAAATGCTACAATAACCATATTCATAATCGCATGAATACCAAACCACATCTCGCCTTCATAGCCGAGAACATAGACTCCTCCGCATTTGTTAAGACTATATTTCAATGCCGTTTCATTAAATATATTAATTATAAATACAACTGAATCAACCATTGCCGCAAATATACACAAAGCAACTGCAGTTCTGGTTATCCTGTTTGCAAGCCTTGTAAATACGCCTGTATACGTTAAAAGCGCAACGAGTGCAAAATCCTGTGCTGCCATCATTATGCTTGTTGCCACCGACATTGCCATGTAATTATCTGTGATAAAATTGACCGAGTATGTCACAACGCATATGAGAGCAAGCATCTCTGTAAGACACACTATCCGTGTCATCTTATCCCGCTCAAGACATGTTCTTATAAACACCACGACAAGCACCACAGCCGCAACTCCATAAAGAGACAGATACATAATATTCATATTCCCATATCTCCCATACCCGTAATCTATATACATAATATTAACATTATTAAACAGCTTACTCAACTATCAGTTATAAAAATTACCCTGCACTGAAAAAGCCCCGCACGACACTTTTGTATCACGTAGGGCTTTCCATACCTTAAAATGTATCACATACATTTGCAGCTTATAGCTTTATTCTTATTCATTATATTTCTTACTTAACTGCTGTTACTTTGTAATCTTTATCCTCTACAGCTTTTTTTAATACATCGTTATCAACTTCCTTAGAAAGTGTAACAACTGCTGTTCCGTTCTCATGGCTTACAACTGCCTCTGTTACACCATCAACAGCCTCAAGTGCCTTCTTAACTGCAGCTTCACAGTGTCCACACATCATACCCTCAATATTCATAGTCTTTGTCATAGCTTTGTCTCCTTTTGTCGTTTTATTTTTATTTTTGCTAGACTTATTCTTATAAATGTGGTCTTTTCCTGTATCATATATCTTTATAAGATTAAGTCTTAATGCATTAGTTACTACACAGAAGCTTGATAAGCTCATAGCTGCTGCACCAAACATTGGATTAAGTGTCCATCCAAATACTGGTATCCACGCACCTGCTGCAAGTGGGATTCCTATACAATTATAGAAGAATGCCCAGAACAAATTCCCGTGTATGTTGGTAAGTGTTCTCTTTGAAAGTCTTATAGCAGCAGGAACATCTGATAACCTGTTCTTCATAAGAACTATATCTGCCGCATCTATAGCAACATCTGTACCGGCTCCAATTGCAATACCTATATCAGCTCTTGTAAGTGCAGGTGCATCATTAATTCCATCACCTACCATTATAACACTTCCCTGCTCCTTAAGTCTTGCTATTTCTTTTTCTTTTCCTTCAGGAAGTACTCCTGCAATAACCTCATCAACTCCGGCAAGCTTTCCTATTGCTTTCGCGCTTCTTTCATTATCTCCGGTAATCATCACAACCCTGATTCCCATATTCTGAAGTTCCCTGATAGCCTTTGGGCTGTCTTTCTTGATAGTATCCGCAACAGCTATTATTCCAAGAAGCTTGTTATTTCTTGCAAAGAAAAGTGGTGTTTTTCCTTCTGATGATAAGTCATCAGCCTTGTACCTTAAATCATCAGAGATATTACAATACTCTGAAATGAACTTAAGATTACCACCTGCCACTACATTTGTATCAAGCATTCCCTTAAGTCCGTTACCAGCAACTGCCTTAAAGTCAGTCACTTCTTCTGCAAATGAATTCTTATCGCCACTCTCTTCAACATAATTAACAACTGCCTTTGCCAGTGGATGTTCACTTTTTCTTTCAAGACCATATGCTATAGCAAGAAGCTCATTCTGTAAGATTCCTTCACCTGTTATAATATCTGTAACCTTGGGTTCCCCCTCTGTAATAGTACCAGTCTTATCAAGTGCAACTGTCTGCATCTTGCCTGTCTGTTCCAGAGAAACAGCAGTCTTGAACATAATTCCGTTCTTTGCTCCGACTCCGTTACCAACCATAATTGCAACCGGAGTTGCAAGTCCTAACGCACATGGACAGCTTATTACAAGCACTGAGATTCCTCTCGCAAGTGCAAATCCTAAGTCCTTGCCACATAACAGCCATACTACTATTGTTATAACTGCTATTATTATTACCGCAGGCACAAATACACCTGAAACTTTATCAGCAATCTTTGCAATAGGTGCTTTAGTTGCAGCCGCATCACTTACCATCTGTATTATTTTGGAAAGTGTTGTATCTTCTCCAACTCTTGTTGCCCTGCATTTTATATATCCTGATGTATTAAGTGTTGCTGCACTTACCTGATCTCCCTCCTGTTTATCAACAGGAATGCTCTCTCCTGTAAGAGCTGATTCATTAACTGCAGTGTTACCTTCAATGATGACACCATCTACAGGTATATTCTCACCTGGTCTTACAACAAATATATCACCTGTCATAACCTGTTCAACAGGGACGCATGTTTCCTGCCCATCTGCATAAAGTACTGCCGTCTTGGCAGCAAGCTTCATAAGACTCTTTAATGCATCTGTCGTCTTTCCCTTTGAGCGGGCTTCAAGCATTTTTCCTACTGTTATAAGTGTAAGAATCATAGCCGCTGACTCAAAATAGAATTCATCCATGTAGTGCATTACGCCTGCCATATCACCTCTCACCTGACAGTCTGTCATGGCAAAAAGTGCATATGTACTCCACACAAATGCTGCTCCTGAACCAAGCGCAACAAGTGTGTCCATATTAGGTGAACGATGTAACAATCCCTTAAAGCCACTTATGAAGAAATGCTGATTAATAACCATTATTATTATTGTAAGCAGCATTTGTATAAGACCCATAGCCACATGATTTCCTTCAAGTACTGACGGAAGCGGCCAGCCCCACATCATATGTCCCATGCTGAAATACATAAGCACAACAAGAAATATAACTGAAGCTGCTAATCTCTTCTTTAAAACAGGGGTTGTCTTATCTGCCAGCGCATCTTCCTGCTCCTGCATTGAAGGACTGCTGCTCTTTGCCCCCTTAACTGATGCACCATATCCCGCAGCTTCCACAGCTTTAATGATTACATCTGGGGTTGCAGTTCCCTCAACACCCATTGAATTAGTAAGAAGACTTACCGAACAGCTTTCCACTCCAGGCACATTTCTGACAGCCTTCTCAACTCTTGCCTGACAAGCCGCACAGCTCATTCCTGTAACATTGTACTGTTCCATATCGCACTACTCCTCCTTGCGGTTAGTTGTTATTCCTGTCACTTTGAAATCAAGTCTCTCAATTGCAATTCTTATATCAGCGTCATCGATTTCTCTGTCAACCTCTATAGTTGCCTGCTTCTTCTTAAGATTAACCTGGCATGAAGCACCATCAATTTTGTTAACAGATCTCTCAATACTGTTCTTGCAGTTCTCACAATGCATGCCTTCAATATCTACAGTCTTAACAGCAATTACAGGATTATCAAGTGTCTTCTTCTCTTCCGCAACAGTATCTCCACCACCGCCACAGCAGCCGCCTTCACCTTTCATATGCTTAACACTGCTTATAACTGCAATTACTACTATTATTGCTAATATACCGATTATTATAGCTGTTCCCATATTATGCATCTCCTTTTATACTTCATTACCTTGTGCAAATTCTAGCGTATGAATTTGCCGATTGTCTTAACAAGCTCTTCTACCGTATCGTCCTTGCCTTCTTTAATATCTTGGACTACACAGCTCTTGATATGGTTATCTAAGAGCACCTTCGTAAAACTGTTAAGTGCTGACTGGGCTGCCGATACCTGATTAAGAATGTCAATACAGTATGCGTCCTTCTCAACCATTCCCTTAATCCCTCTTATCTGACCTTCAATTCTGCTAAGCCTGTTACAGAGGTCTTTATATTCCTTGGCATCGCGTTCTTTTGTCTTATGACAGCAACATTCTTTTTCCATTATTCCTCCTTAGTCTGGTTGTTATATTCTGTGTCTGATAAACGCTTTATTATATTTATCTGTTGTGATTGCAACATACCCTAGTGGGGTATATTCTATTTACATGATGTATAATATACCCCATATGGGTATATGTCAACTATAATTATTGAGATTATTTATCGAAAAATTTTTATTTAACCTGAAAATTTTAAGATAAACATACTAACTCATGATATATACTTCGTTAGTATGTTTTTTAAGAAATTTTTTTATAAAAATATTGTCAGAAACCCACTAATTCATTACATCTCGCTTCTTTAGTAGGTAAATTGAGTTGTATTATTCACTAACTCTGTTATCACGACTTCAATATACAAGAAAACAACCTACTAAACTCCACAATAACTGCAGTTTGGTAGGTTGTTGCATTATTTGTTATGTAAAGTTCTAATCTGCCCGGGGCTTACACATCAACACTAGAACAAGCTTATCTCGTCCCCATTGCTGACATTAACAAATCCTTTATATCCACGTTCCTCAAGCTTTCCGAGGAACTTTCCCATCTTCTTAGGCTTTACATATAATGAGCATACTTTACCTTCTGCTCTGTATTTTTCTGCTATTGCATAGGCTTCCTTAACCTGTCCCTCATCGTACATAACAGCAATCTTGTCTGCTGATGCCTTAGTCTCAACACCATTCTGCATAAGGATTGAGAAGATTCTCTCGAATCCGATTGAGAATCCAACAGCGCTTACCTGCTGTCCTAAGAACTTGCCAATAAGGTTGTCATATCTTCCACCACCTGCGATAGCACCCTTGAAATCAATACTTTCAACTTCAAATACAGTTCCTGTATAGTAACCCTGACCTCTTACTAAAGAAAGGTCAAATACAACATCAAACTGACCGTCTGAAAGCTCATTTACAGTGTTGATAATTCCTCTTACGCTTTCTGCTGGAGCTTTATCATCCAGTATAGCCTCAACACTTTCAAGGCTTATCTCCTGTGCACTTGAAACACTTCCAAAGAATCCGATAAACTTCTCAATTGCAGCAGCGTCAAATCCTTTGTCTGTAAGCTCAGCCTTAACACCGTCAAGTCCGACCTTATCCATCTTGTCAAATGTAATGCACACACTGTCAAGCTGATCCTCGGTAAACCCACAATTCTGAAGGAATGAACGGAGAAGTCTTCTGTCGTTAATCTTAACCTTGAAATTCTTCATGCCAATAGCCTTAAGAGCCTTTGTTGTTGTAAGAATAAGTTCAACCTCTGAATCTGTAGAATCAGAACCGATAATATCAATATCGCACTGAACAAACTCACGAAGTCTGCCCTTCTGTGGTCTTTCAGCTCTGTACACTCTGTCCATCTGGATACATTTCATAGGAAGAGTAAGCTTGTCCTTGTTGTTAGCAAAGTAACGGCTGAGCGGAAGTGTAAGGTCATATCTTAATCCCATATCAGCAATTTCATTCTCACAGGCTGTTCCTGTCTTAGGATTTTCCTGAAGTGAACTTACAGCCTTCTCAAGCTTATCGCCTCTCTTCATAATCTTGAATATAAGATTTAAGTTCTCACCACCATCACTCTTATCAAGGTTCTCAATATCCTCAATAATAGGTGTTGTAATGTGTTCAAATCCATTAGCAACATATACCTTTAATATCTCATTCTGAAGGTAATCCCTGATTTCAACCTCATTAGGAAGATAATCATTAGTACCCTTAACTGGTGTTATTTTCATAATTGTCTCCTCATTTACACACTAAGGCAGATAACCGGTATTCTCCAGCCATCTGCCCCCATTTTCTTTAATACTAACTATTTTCCGCCAGTATCGAAAATGCTTCGCATTTTGCCTGACTCTTAACAGTTACTAATTAAGCTTCATCAATTGCCTTACCAATATCATGTCTCATATATTTGTTATCGAAATCTACCCATTCAGTAGCTTCATAAGCCTTGGCTCTTGCTTCCTTAAGGTCCTTACCAAGTGCAGTAACTCCGAGAACTCGTCCTCCGTTAGTTACAACCTTACCCTCTTCATTGAATTTAGAACCTGCATGGAATAAGAAGTAATCATCCTTGCCCTTGAAGTTCTCCATTCCTTTAATCTCAAAGCCTTTCTCATATGCAAGCGGGTATCCGTCAGAAGCGAGAATCACACATACACATGCGTTATCTTCAAACTGAAGGTCAACCTTATCAAGAGTTCCATCAATACAAGCCTCAAATACATCAACAATATCATTCTTCATTCTAGGAAGAACAACCTGTGCCTCAGGATCACCAAATCTTGCATTGTACTCAAGAACCTTTGGTCCCTTTGGAGTAAGCATAAGTCCAAAGAAGATAACTCCCTTAAATGGTCTGCCCTCACTCTTCATTGCATCAACAGTTGCCTGATAAATGTATTTCTTACAGAACTCATCAACCTCCTTAGTGTAGAAAGGTGATGGTGAAAAATTACCCATTCCGCCTGTGTTAAGACCCTGGTCACCATCCTTAGCTCTCTTATGATCCTGAGCTGATGACATAATCTTAATTGTATTACCATCAACAAATGAAAGTACTGAAACCTCACGGCCTGTCATGAATTCCTCAATGACAATTGTATCACCTGCTGTTCCGAATTTCTTGTCAAGCATAAGCTCATCAACACCTGCAAGTGCATCCTCTTTGTTCTCACAGATGAGAACACCCTTGCCAAGTGCAAGTCCGTCAGCCTTAAGAACGATAGGATACTCAGCAGTCTCAAGGTACTTCTTGGCCTCTTCTGCTGATGTAAATGTTTCATAAGCTGCTGTTGGAATATTGTATTTCTTCATAAGGTCCTTAGAAAATGCCTTAGATCCTTCAAGAATAGCTGCATTCTTTCTTGGTCCGAATACTCTTAAGCCCTCTGCCTGGAATACATCAACGACACCGCCGACAAGTGGGTCGTCCATACCGATAACAGTAAGGTCAATGCTGTTTTCCTTAGCAAATGCTACAAGCTTCTCAAACTCCATTGCCTTAATATCAACACACTCTGCAAGCTCTGCAATTCCCGCATTACCCGGTGCACAGTATATCTTGTCAACCTTAGGACTCTTGCTTAACTTCCAGCATATTGCATGCTCTCTTCCGCCGCTGCCTACAACTAATACTTTCATCTTAATTCCTCCGCATATTGTTATCTATATACTTAGTCAGTAATCATTAATTAACATGTTCATTGGCAATCTTGTTAATTGCCTTAGGAAGAAGCTTCCATTCAGCCTGCTCCATAATTCTTCTCTGAAGAGTTTCAGGAGTATCACCATCAAGTACATCAACTGCCTTCTGGAAAATAATCTCTCCTGTATCCATTCCTTCATCTACATAATGCACAGTTGCACCTGATACCTTAACACCCTTTGCCAGAGCTGCTTCATGAACCTTGAGTCCATAGAAACCAACTCCGCAGAATGAAGGTATAAGTGATGGATGAATATTAATAATTCTGTGGCTGTACTGATGAACCATTTTCTCTGGGATTCTTACAAGGAATCCTGCGAGTACTATAAGGTCAACATTAAGCTCATTCACTTTATCAAGCAGCGCATCGTTAAATGCATCTCTGCTTTCATAATCCTTAGGTGATATGCAATATGCTGGAATATTGTTATCCTTAGCTCTTGTGAGTGCATATGCTCCGGCATTATTGCTTATAACTGCTACAAGCTCTGTGTTAGTGATTGTTCCATCCTTAACAGCATCGATAATAGCCTGAAGATTAGTTCCGCCTCCGGAAACCATAACTGCAACTCTTAGCATAAAGTAACTCCCTTCTCGCCAGCTTCAATGCTTCCGATAACATATGGAGTCTCACCTGCAGCCTTAACTGCTGCCATGACTGTATCAACATCAGCAGGATCAACGGCAAGTACAAGACCGATACCCATGTTAAATGTATTATACATCATATGCTCTTCGATATTGCCATCTTCTGCAAGCATCTTAAAGATTGGTGGTACTTCGTAGCTGTCCTTCTTAATTACTGCCTTAACACCGTCTGGAAGCATTCTAGGTACATTTTCATAGAAACCACCACCTGTGATATGGCTGCAGCCCTTAACCTTAACGCCTGCCTTCTTGATTTCCTTCATTGTCTTAACATATATCTTAGTTGGAGCAAGTAATGCCTCTCCTAATGTCTTTCCAAGTGAATCATAATATGTATTAAGAGATTCCTCTGTCATTGTAAATACGCTTCTTACAAGTGAGAATCCATTGCTGTGTACACCACTTGAAGCGATACCGATAAGAGTATCACCCGGCTTGATGTTCTCGCCTGTAATAAGATCCTTCTTATCAACAACACCTACAGCAAATCCTGCAAGATCATATTCATCCTGTGGCATAAGTCCCGGATGCTCTGCTGTCTCACCACCGATAAGTGCACATTCAGACTGTCTGCAACCTTCTGCAACACCACCAACGATAGTAGCAATCTTTTCTGGATAATTCTTGCCGCATGCAATGTAATCAAGGAAGAAGAGTGGCTCTCCACCAGCACATACAACATCGTTAACACACATAGCAACTGCATCAATACCGATAGTATCATGCTTGTCCATAATGAAAGCTAACTTAACCTTAGTTCCACATCCGTCAGTTCCTGAAAGTAATACAGGCTCTTCCATCTCCTTAATCTTAGCGAGTGAAAATGCACCTGAGAATCCGCCGATTCCGCCTAACACTTCTTCTCTCATAGTAGACTTAACAGCCTCTTTCATTAACTCAACTGACTTGTAACCTGCTTCAATATCAACTCCAGATTTCTTGTAATCCATGATTCTTTCTCCTTCAATATTATGATAAATGTAAGTTAATGTAACTATTCAGTTACTAATTAATAATTCTTATAACCGACTTCCTGAAGTCTGGCATCCTTCTTCTGAACACTTTCCTTAAGATTCTTAGTATAATCCTTAAGCCTTTCAAGAAGTGCTGCATCAGATGTTGCAAGAATCTTGGCTGCAAGAATGCCTGCATTGGCACCACCGTTAATAGCAACAGTTGCAACAGGAATACCTGTAGGCATCTGTACTATTGAATATAATGAATCTCTACCGCCTAGTGATGTTGTGTGCATTGGAATACCAATAACAGGCATTGGGAAAATAGCTGCGCACATACCCGGAAGATGTGCTGCCATACCTGCACCTGCAATAATAACCTTAAATCCCTTCTCCTCTGCACTCTTAGCATATTCAAAGAATACGTCAGGCTCTCTGTGTGCTGAGATAATTGTCATCTCATACGAAATTCCTAACTGTTCAAGAATGTCTGCTGCCTTTGCCATAACAGGCATATCAGAGTCACTTCCCATAACAATTCCTACTAAAGCCATATTAACCTCCTATGTCCGATAGATATAATATTAAAATTAGTGAAAACACTAATTATCATTGTACTTTGTTTTAAACTTTGCGTCAAGATAAAGCCTGTTTACAGCTTACAATTATATATTTATGATTCTGTTAAAAATGCATCATTAAGTGCAAGCGTGCCATCAAGCACGAATCTGCCGTTCTTAATCAAGTCTGTTCTTGTTCCATCCTCTGCCACAACAGTAATATTACCAATCTCATCATACGGAATGGTAATATCGGTGTGACAGTTATAATAAGCCTTGTCCGGCTCCGTCTTACGAAGAAGTGAAACCTCATTATCCCTTGAGATAATCTCCTTGCCGTCCGGATTAGTTACATACACATCTTCTGCCCTTGAATAGCATGTGTCACCGACTGCAAAATGTGGTCCCATCTTTTCAACAATAAGAATCGGAAGCTTATACACAATATCATGCTTATTGGCAAACACATATGCTGTAGTGTTAGTTCCTATAGCAAACTCTCCGAGCGGTAAAGTTTCATGGTCATATAACACATTTGCCTTGAAAAGCTCTCTATTCTCAGCTTCATCATCAAAGTTAGTGCATGTGTAGTCCTTAACAAATCCATCCTCAAACCATACCGTAAGATTATTGAACTTAATATCATTAAGATATACACTGCTCACATTAAGCACACCTGTTGTTTTCTTAAGCACAGGCGATGTAAATACTTCTCCAAGCGGAATATTAACGTCCGCAAGACAGTTCTCAAATACAGTCTGCGTCTTATGGTCGGTTATCTTCATAATAGAAACCTTCATGTCTGTGCAGTTTCCGTTAGCTCCTTTAACCTCAACATACTGTGCTGTATCAAGTACATCAATAAGTGCCTGCTGGATAGCTTTATATTTGTTATAATCAAGGGTATTAATCTTAACAGTACCCTCGAATATTTCCTCAAAATTCTCGCCAATCTCAGGTATCGGATAAGCAATTATTGTAAAGCTTCTCTCTTCGCCTTTGATATACTCATTAACAATGCTTCCTGCGTCATTGCTGTATTTTACAGAAAGCTTCTGCTGTTTTGCATCAAGGCTTAACGCCTCACTCTTAATCTGTGGTTCAAATGGCACTTCACCAAACACTTCCATAACAGCAGGTCCACCATGCACCGCTGCAAGCTCTTTGTTTTTCTCATAAGCAAGCCTCAGTGCGCCAGTCTTCCTCTCAATGAATTCTCCGTCCATATAAAGCGCATTGTCAAAACGATGGTCGAAATCCATCTGTTTGTTAGGATTAGCACCATAATATCCAACCTTAATGTTAAGTCTTTTATTGATAGTATTGACCGCAGCTCTGTATATTGTAGGCTTAAGGCCAAGCTTTTCAAAGTTCTTAATCTCAGCCCTCACAAGTCTTTCAAATCCCAGACAGTATCTTATATTAACTGTTTTCTTCTTAGCTAAATCCTTGCCTGTAAGCTCGAATCCGATTCTGTATCCTTCTGTAAATGTGTCTGCCATCTTCTGGATTTCTTCTTCACTGAGCGAACTAAGATACTCTGCTGTCTTAATCTCATTGTCAGTAACATACTCACCGAATCTGTACAGATATCTTACATCTGTAAGGTCAGACTCCATAATTATCTTAGTTGCAAAATCAAGTTCAGGATCTAACAGCTCTCTTACCCGGTACTCCATAAGGTCATCACTGTAATCACTAACATACCAGTATACAGACTCTTTCATCTGCTTATAATCTGGCTTTCCACAGTCTTCCTCAGTCGATGCACACATGCAGTACACTTCAACAAAAAGCTCCATAAGTGCTGTCATTTCTGCCATTCTGCCTTCATATGCATACACAATCATTCCTCTTATCTCGACGTAAAGGAATGACAAAAGCCTTCCCTCTGATAGCCCTAACTTTGAAGCTGCATATGCCGGATTAGCGTAGCTTGTCTCGTAAGCCTTTCCAATTACATCTTCATACAGACCTGTATTCAGATTCTTATATTCTTCAAGTGAATAATCTCTGAAAACATCAGCTTTTAAGTCAGCCGCAAGCTTATCCATCTTAAGGATAAATGTGGCAATACATTTGAAATAATCTGCAAACCCATCCGTCTTAAGCCCAGGTTCCTCTGCTATCTCTTTAATTCTTTCTATTGCAAGAGCGTAACGCTCTTCTACATTATCATTAAACAATTTCTTTCTCCTTCTGCCCTGATAAGGATTATATTCCCATTAAGAATACTGCTATCATAAATACTGCTATTACCCCACACAGCATTGAACCAAATCTCGAAGTTCCGTAGAACTTATTATCTTCTTTGAAGCTGATTAGTCCGATTACTGTTCCAATTACCGCTAAGATAAGGCTTAATATTCCAAGACTTCCTACTCTTAAGCCGCCTTCTCCTGCTGCTTTAAAAGACAGATACACTCCGTAACCAAAAGAAAGCAATGACAGTATTCCCATCGCAGTCGATATCAAACCCCCAAGTGCCTGACTTTTATCAGAGAACTTGTATTTATTAAAAAGTTTCATTTTTTCACCTGTCCTTTTTACTAAACATTTTAACTATTCTGTATGCTATCGCATATACCGCATAACCGCACAATGCTCCCAGTACATTAAGCACAAGGTCATCAACATCAAAGCAGCCGACCTTACATATAAGCTGTACTGTTTCTATTGTAAGCGACAGTGCGAATCCATATGCAAATGTAGCAAAAACATTAATTCTGCCATTGGAAAGCCACGGCACGAATATTCCAAATGGTATGAATGCCAGCACATTTCCAATTATATTAAGAAATGCTATCCAGCCAAGCGAGTCAAAATGTCCAAGATAACGCCAATAGCGCCTGATTTCCGTGAACAGTGTAAGATTGTATTTGTAACCGCTGGCTATCTCTGCCCTTCCCATTCCTTCTGCGAAAAAGACTACATAAAAGAGCAGAATCATATATATAACAAAAAGCGCCCATTTTATAAGCATTACATAATGTTTCTTTTTCATAACAAATCTGCCCGGCAGGCATAATTAACCCACCAGGCAGTTCCCCTTCACTAGAATAAGCTATCTGATCTGTGTGCAAGAAGTCTTGCACCATTAATAATCATCATTACACCTGCACCGATACCAAAGAGTATTATCAGGATACCAAATACAAGATTAGAAGCTCCTACTGACTTTAATTTCTTATAAAGATTCTCTTCCATAGTTAACCCTCCATTAACATCAGTTTTATGCGTTCTTAACACCATATTCTGCGTAATACTTGTCAATTGCTGCTTTTAGTGCATCATCAATAACTACCTTACCCTCACACTCTTTATTGTAAAGGTGTTCTACAACATCTGCCATAGATACAATTGCGCTTGTTGGGAAACCGTATCTTTCCTTAATCTCCTCAAGCGCACTCACCTTTCCGCCAAGGCCTACTTCCATACGGTTAAGTGAAACCATAAGTCCTACAATAGTAACATCTGCTGCCCCTCTTACCTTAGGAACTGTCTCTTCCATCGACTTACCGGATGTTGTTACATCTTCTATCATAATGACTCTGTCGCCATCCTTTAACTTGCTTCCGAGAAATCCGCCCTTATCAGCACCATGGTCCTTCTCTTCCTTACGGTCTGAGCAGTATCTTACTTCCTTGCCGTAAAGCTTTGCATATGCAACTGCTGTAACTACGCTGATTGGAATTCCCTTATATGCTGGTCCGAACAGTACATCAAAATCATCACCATATGTTTCATGAATAGCCTTTGCATAATACTCTCCAAGTCTTGCAAGCTGTGTTCCTGTAACATACGCACCTGCGTTCATGAAGAAAGGTGACTTTCTTCCACTCTTTAAAGTAAAATCTCCAAACTTTAACACATCACTCTCTACCATGAAATCTATAAATTCCTGCTTATACTGCTCCATTATATCCTCCTTATTCAGCCCCGCTGCCCGGCGGCACTGCTTCATATTCAATATTGATTTTTATTTTATCATAAATGTTTTCTCGTTTCAATGCGTCTTTGTCACATTACAAATACATATTAAAATATGAATATCAACATACTATGTATGCCTTTTCCCGATTATCTGGCAGCCGGAAATCCCTAAAACCCACTAACCATTATCAATCTCATAATTTAGTAGGTTATTTCAGGCAGCCTCTTTTCATTCTCCCGCCAGTTCACCTACCAATCTGTTAAAATGTTTCTCCTTAGTAGGTCTTTTTCCTGCTTTCCAGAGGAATGAACATTCATTTTATACTTATAAAACCTACTAAAAAGGCTTCTTCCTGCCTGATTAGTAGGTCTTGTTACTGTCAATTATCTTGAATATGTGCCAAAATAATATACCAAATTTACATCGAACACTGAATTAATAGGTTTCCACACCTTTTATCAAAACTTTATGTATATCTCTCCCCAATCGTTTGGAAAACAAAAGTTACACCTTCAAACTTAAAAACACGATTTTTATATTTCTAATCACATATGAGATATTCCAGCCTATATTCTCTTATTTCATTTTCTTTTAATTCTCAATTAATAAAGCTCAAAATTCTTCCACTATCATCTCATCATCTATAAAAATCCTATTTTTCATAATCTTAAACCATATAGCATCCCCATGTATGTATTCTGAAAGCATCTTACATATATCAGTTTTATAATCACAATTCTTTAAAAAACTTAAGTCTATTGTATTATATTGCTTCATCTTCTCTGTATTTATGTTAAAATCTGGATTATTATTAGGAAATTCACAGTCTTTTTTCCAGTTTTCATTAGGTATCTCGATATCCATATATTTATCACCATATATGAGCATATATCTTTTTTTCCCAATACTAGACGAGCTTGTTTCTTCTATCTGCTGCCTGAGACAAAGTGTATCCGGTGAATTATACCAAAATAAAAAATATTCATCTTTGCTTTTGACAACCTTATCCCCTGGAATGTCTAAATATCCCGTACGATTATATGTATCAACAATATTCATATATGCTATTTCTTTTTTTCTTTCTTCTGAAATATAGTCATATATATAATTCATAATTTTACCCCGCATCTCTTTATTAAAGCACATTAATAATTAATGCCATATCAACGCTACAGCTAATGAAGCAGCTATTATTGCTGTCATACATTTTTTCTCTTTATACCGAACCCATGATATGTTAATCATCATGTTCCATTTCTGCTTTTTCTTTTATTCTTCTTCACAAAATTTCATAAATAATTCCATAGCTTCCTTAGACATTCCACCCCATGCACTGTTTCTCTCAAATATCTGGTCAATAACCTGAGAAAAATCATTTGTTCTATATGTAATATCACCTTCATAATATCCCATGAATTCGCCATTATCATTGGAGAAGCATACTACTTCTCCATCTCCTGACATTTCTCCTATAACCGTCAGATTATCTGGCATAAAATTATGATGGAAATCATCTGTTCCCCAAAACATTGCACTCGATCCATCAATCAGACATTTTTCTGTAAATCTGAGCCATTCCTTATATGTCTCTGGAATCTTTACGCCATTTGCCTCCTCCCATTTATTTAATTTATCTTCATCTATTGGTTCATTAAAATATGTTTTTCCAAGCTCATCATCATTGTCCCGCTTGTCACACCACTCATATAATTCTTCAATCTTGCTCTTTAAACTGTTATTTTCTGGTATCCCTATCTTTGTATACATATTTATTATCCTCTCTTTCCTCCAAAAACAAAAAAGCAGACAACATCACATTCCGTGACATCATCTGCAACTCAACCATCTTATATCTTCAATATATCCAATACTCCCAGACTACTGAATCAACTTAGACTTGTAGCTTTGTGTCCCTGCATTTCTGCAGGTTTACCCCTCTTTTGTTTTGAAAACTACTCGTTTATTATGTTATCATGGATACCAAGGGATTTCAACTGTTCAAATATCAATTTCTTAACGCTGTAATCGGAACAACAAATACTCCATCAGGTCTTTGATATGCAGCATTAGATAATCCACAAATAACACATAATGAATCTGGTGCAATTCCACCATTTGCCTTAATTTCATTTTTTATTTTTATAAGATTCTCTGCCGCCATATCTATTTGGTTTGCACCCAATTTGATTTCGAATCCACACCATTTTCCATCAGGCATTGCTATAACTGCATCCATTTCATTGTTATTATAATCCTGATAATGATACAATTCTGCATCAAATGACTCAGCATATATTTTCAAATCTCTTTCACACAATGCTTCGAATAAGAATCCCAATGTATTTAAATCATTCAGTAACATTTCAGGTGTCGCATTTAACAATGCGGCTGCTAATGATGGGTCTGACAAATGTCTCTTTTCCGCCTGCTTAATGCGGATTGATGATCTAAGCTTAGCCTCAAAAGGTTTCTGATTGTCTGTGAGGAAAAGTCTTTGGAAAACATCAAGATAAGCAGCAACTGTTTCCACATCAATATCTTCATTATCAATTTCCTTAATGTCATTTTTTAATTTCTTATTTGTTACAGTTGTTGCTTCATTTCTTGCAAGTGAACGAAGAAGAAGCTCCATTTTATGCTTATCTCTTTTTACATTATCAATTCTATATACATCATCGTCTAATACAGCCTGGATGTACTGTATAGGAAGATATGCCGCCTGTTTTAATGTTGTCTCCTGATTAGCAGGCCAGCCTCCTCTTATAATGAAATCAATAAGTTTTCTCAAGTCAACCTCACCTAATATTTTAGGTTCTATTCTACCCTCACATATATCTTTTAAAGAAATATCTCCACTAGAATTTCCGCTTTCAAATAATGACATTGGTCTCATTCTCAATTTTGCAATTCTTCCAGCTCCGCTATGCAATATTCCTTTATGATTTGGTGTCGCAGAGCCCGTCAATATAAACTGCCCTTTATTACCGTTTTGGTCAACCTTATATCTGACAGCATCCCATAACTGGGGAACTTCCCGCCATTCATCAATCAATCTCGGTGTTTCTCCTTCTAAAACCAATGAAGGACTCATCTGTGCCAACTGTCTATTTTGAAAATTACCATCGGGATTGCCAAGCATAATTTCACTTTGGCAATGATATGATGATGTCCAAGTTTTTCCACACCACTTCGGTCCCTCCACACATACTGCACCAAATGCCTTTAAATAACTATCAATTATATTGTCAATCAGTCTTGGTCTGTAATCCTTTCTTTCCATATTCTCTCCATTCTATTCTTATATATCATTAATATTATTGATTTAAGCTTAACCTATATACATATTTATATTCATCATTATAATTCAATACGATTAATTTTTCAATTTCAATCCGATAGATTTTTGATTTCCAATCCGATTGTTTTTGTATTTTCAATCCGATAGATTTTTAAATTTCAACCCGATTGTTTTTGCATCATCATTTCCTTATAGCAAATAGTATAAAACTCCCAACACATTCCTCTTGACCTCAACCTGACTTTAGGTGTTATCATATAAAATGTAATAAAATATTAAGACAAGGAGTATCAGAAAATATGTATATTGAGAATATTAACAGTCCCGCTGATGTGAAGAAGCTTAACATCATGCAGCTTAATGTCCTTGCAGAAGAAATGCGTCACGCCCTTCTTACAAGAGCCAGCAAACACGGCGGACATTTCGGTCCTAACTTCGGTATGGTAGAAGCAATCATCGCCATGCATTATGTATTTGATTCGCCTAAAGATAAAATCGTATTTGATGTATCACACCAGTGCTATCCTCACAAAATGCTCACTGGAAGAAAAGATGCATATCTTTATGAGGAGCATTATGATGATGTGTCAGGATACACTAATCCGGACGAAAGCGAACATGATTTCTTTACTGTAGGTCATACTTCAACTTCTATAAGTCTTGCCTGCGGTCTTGCCAAAGCAAGAGATTTAAACGGTGAAGATGGTAATGTAATCGCTGTTATAGGTGATGGTTCTTTAAGCGGCGGCGAGGCTTTGGAAGGTCTTGATTTTGCTTCTGAATTAAATAGCAACATGATTATTGTTGCTAACGATAACGACATGTCTATTGCTGAAAATCACGGTGGTCTTTATGGCAACTTAAAGCTTCTTCGTGAAACAAATGGACAGGCTGAATGTAATCTTTTCAAAGCAATGAACCTTGATTACATCTATGTTGATAAGGGTAATGATATCGCTTCTTTAATTGAAGCATTTGAAAAGGTTAAAGATACTAAAAAGGCGGTTGTTGTCCACATTAATACGCTTAAAGGCAAGGGTTATGCACCTGCTGAACAGAATAAGGAAGAATGGCACTGGCATATGCCTTTTGATATTGCAACCGGAGAATCTCTTTCCAAGGGCGGAGAGCCTGATTTCGCTGACGCTTCTTTAGAGTATCTTTTAAAGAAGATGGACGAGGACAAGAGTGTTGTTGCAATCACAGCCGGAACTCCTACTGTTATGGGATTTACTGCTGACATGAGAGCTAAAGCAGGAAAACAGTTTGTTGATGTTGGTATCGCAGAGGAAACTGCTGTTGCGTTAGCTTCCGGTATCGCTGCTAACGGCGGAAAGCCTGTATTTGGTGTTTACAGCTCATTTATACAGAGAGCCTATGACCAGATTACACAGGATGTATGTATCAATGGCAATGCCGTAACATTTTCAGTATTTGCAGGCTCTGTGTACGGAATGAATGATGTTACACATCTCGGACTTCAGGATATTCCTATGCTCAACAGCATTCCTGGTCTTGTATATCTTGCACCTGTTACCAAGGAAGATTATATTGCAATGCTTGACTGGTCCTTAAAACAGAATGAGTATCCTGTTGCTATTAAAGTTCCGGGCGGCAGAATGGTATCCACAGGCACGCCTGTAACTAAAGATTTTGGCAAGCTGGACACTTATGAAATTACCAAGAAAGGAAGCAAGGTTGCTATCCTCGGACTTGGAACTTTCTATGAAAATGCCGTAAAAGCCGCTGATATTCTTAAGTCTTCACACGGAATTGACGCAACTGTTATCAATCCTTACTATATCTCAGGTATTGACGCAGACACTCTTAATGAATTAAAGAAAGACCACGCTGTAGTTGCAACTCTTGAGGACGGCTATCTTGAAGGCGGCTTCGGAGCTAAGATTGCAGCATTCTATGGTTCTTCTGACATGAAGGTATTAAACTTCGGTATTAAGAAAGAATTTATTGACAGATACGATGTCGCAGAAGTATTAAAGGATAACCACCTTACTCCTGAACAGATTGCAGAAGATATTGCAGCAACATTATAACTATATTGTTTCATTATAATCGAAAAGACATGGCAATCATTTTTATCAATGACTGTCATGTCTTTTTAGAATTTATCCCTGTCTTTAGTTTCCATAATGGCTGTGGCATGATTAAATACATGCATATTTGACGTGATACCTATAGATAGTCGCATTAATTGAGTTCTTATAGGACAATTTCAGCAAATTGCCTGCTAAACCAGCCATTTTATCTCTCAATCCACCTATCAAAAGCTTCCTCGTGCCAGCCTTATAGGTAATTCCACACCAAAAACACTTTTTCTGTCTGAAAACAGCCTATAAAACCTCTATAAAAAACAATCTTATAGGACGCGCCAGCCTGAGCGCCACATTACAGTTATCTCACCAACAGTCTCAAGTGCCACGCCTCTGCACGCCTCAACATTCCTTGGCAGCCTCCACAAACTCCACAGCCCAGTGCTTCCACGACCACATATCTTCTGCATACTGAACGCCTCTTGCCGCCTTATCCTTCATAGAACCCACATCAGCCACAAGGCTTTTAATCTTCTCTCCAACTTTTTCCAACTCATCAAGTGAATAATATTCAACTCCTGAATCCATAGGAATCTCACGCCGCATATAAGTACTTCCGTCTGTAATACTAACGCAGCCATTCATTAACGCAAGCGGCGTCCTATCATGTATTCCTGCCTTGAACCACGGAAGCTGATTAACCGACAATCTTGCATTATTGTAGATAGCTGGAAGTTCTCCGTAAGTTACCTCACCGCAATCCTTAACACATTCTTTAATAAATGCAGCATCCTCCTTCATAAGAACCTCTGCCTTCGTAAGAAAAGTATCCCAGTTATGTCCATACAGCTTCACAGGCACATGACTTCTTATAAGCTGAACAACAATCTCCTGTCTTATTGCCGCCTGAAGATAAACATCTGCCATGAAATTACTCTGCAGTTTCTCTGCAATCTCTATTCCACTTATTCCCGGATACATCCTTCTCACAGCTTCCTCCTGCGTAAGCTCCGGATTATCAAGCAGTATCTGTGTAAATGTATTAAAAAAAGCCACATTTTCACTATCCTGTTTCACTGCTTTAAGATACACCATATCAGGGTCAGTATAGGACGCTGTGAATATCAGGTCATTATCACGCATATCATAATCCTTAAGTCCATCAGATGCCCTTTTTGCAGCCAGCGGAAGAACAATACATTTGTTGATATGCAGGTAAGTTTCCTCAATAAACTTCTTATGCTTCTCATCAAGGCATATTACATTCATGTTCTTTAAAGGCACTTTGAGGCTGTCATGGTGATAAAACGGATGGTCAAGAATATAATGCCAGACAGATTTTCCAAGCCTGTCAAAACAATATCTTCCTGCGTCATCACGTAGTGCATCAAGCTTTGTATTAATATCAAACACATAATCAAAAGGCTGGGAGTCATACTCATCAGCCAGCTCACACATTCTTTCTCTCTGTGTGGCTTTATCCAGTCTGATATGCATGACTTCCCAGCCCATTGCCTTTAATTCTTCACTTATACAGTCAATAAAGTAAGTTGTTGAGTCATAACATATAGAACCATTACTTAAGAAAAGTATTCTATCTGACACAACCAATCAACTCCTTAATATCTGCTACATTATTCTTTTCCATATATTCCCTGATTCCATCAATAACCTTAATAGTTGTATATGGATCATTAAAATTCGCTGTTCCAACAGCAACTGCACTCGCACCAACCATAATCATTTCAAGTGCATCCTCTGCTGTTCTGATTCCTCCCATTCCGATTATAGGAAGGTTAATTGCATTGACAACCTGATAAACCATTCTTACTGCGATTGGATGAATAGCAGGTCCTGACACACCCGCAGTCTTGTTAGCTACTGCAAATGTTCTTCTGTTCACATCAATCTTCATGCCTGTAAGAGTATTGATAAGTGAAACCGCATCAGCACCACCCGCCTCTACGGCCTTTGCCATCTCCGTGATGTCAGTAACATTAGGACTTAACTTCATAATAACCGGCTGCTTTGCGACCTTCTTAACCGCCTTAGTAATAGCCTCTGCAGAAGATGGAACCTGTCCGAAAGCAATTCCTCCCTCTTTGACATTAGGGCATGATATATTGATTTCAAGAAGGTCAACTGGCTGTTCACCAAGCTTTTCAACAGCGTCTACATAATCTGCCTCAGATTTTCCACATACATTAACAATAATCTTAGTATCATACTGCTTAAGGAATGGAATGTCTCTTTTTACAAATGTATCAAGTCCCGGATTCTGTAATCCGATAGCATTGATCATTCCACCGTAAGTCTCAGCAATTCTTGGTGTAGGATTGCCCGGCCATGGAATATTGGCAACACCCTTTGTTGTCACTGCACCGAGTCTGTTAAGGTCAACATACTCTCCATACTCCATGCCTGAACCGAATGTTCCGGAAGCAACTGTCACAGGATTCTTTAATTCAACTCCTGCAATATTCACTGACATATTAATATCGCTCATTACAGTTCTACCTCCTTAACATTAAATACAGGACCTTCCTTGCACACTCTCTTATTCTTAACCTGAGAATGGTCGTCAATCTCAGTTGACTTACATACACACGCAAGACATGCACCGATTCCACATGCCATCTTTTCTTCTAATGAAACATAACACGGAATATCATTCTCAAGTGCGTATGCCTTAATTGCACGAAGCATAGGAGTTGGTCCGCATGCGAATATAACATCTGCCTCAACCTTTTCCTGCTTTACGGCATCTAATACATTTCCCTTTGCTCCAACACTTCCATCTTCAGTTGCAATATACACATCTGTATCAGCAACTGCTTCAAAATCCTCCTTAAGAAAAGTCTGGCTGTTTCTGTAACCAACTACAACATTCTTGTGGCAGTCTAATCTTCTTGCAAGTTCAAGCATAGGCGGAACACCTATTCCACCTCCGAAAAGAATAGCTTTATCAAAGCTTCTGCCATCTTCCTTAAGCTCTGCAGCAATCTTCCCCAAGTCATAACCATTGCCAAGAGGTCCCTGAATATCAAGATATTCTCCTGCCTTCATCTTAGAGAATTCCTCTGTTCCCTTTCCGGCAACCCTGAATACAATTCTCAAATTATTATCCTCAACCTTACATATACTGATAGGTCTTGGTAACATTCTTGAACCATCATTAGAATATACTGATATAAACTGTCCAGCCTTAGCGGCCTTAGCAATATCCTTTGTTTCAAACCATATTTCATAGACTCCGTCAGCAAGACAGCCTGCTTTAAGAATCTTTGCATTTTCTCTGTACGCCATAATAATCTCCATTATTAAACTGTGTGTAAATATATATAATTACTTGCCAAGTGCTCCGTTGATATCAGCAATCATATCAAGAGCAGCCTGTCTTGAAGCTTCTCCGAAATTCTTCTCACCAAACTTCGCATACTGTTCCTTAGTATATGCTGCTATAATTCCTCTTGAGCTGTTTACGATGGCTCCAAGTCCGTCAGGATTGAAGAAATCAACAAGATCCTTACCCTGTCCGCCCTGTGCGCCATATCCCGGAACAAGGATATATGCCTTAGGCATAACCTTTCTTAACACTCTTCCCATCTCTGGATAAGTAGCTCCGACAACAGCACCTACATTGCTGTAATCTCCATCCATGCTTGAAGCTCCCCATTCATTAACCTTCTCACCAACCAACTCATATAATGGTCTTCCGTTGATAAGCTGATCCTGGAATTCACCGCTTGAAGGATTAGAAGTCTTAACAAGTATAAATATACCTCTGTCCTGCTCATTACAAACCTTAATAAATGGATTGATTCCATCAGAGCCAAGATATGGATTAACAGTCGCAAAATCTTCATCAAAAGGTGTAATTGCCTTAGATCCAACATTTACCTTTCCGAGATGTGCTACCGCATAAGCCTCAGAAGTTGAACCGATATCGCCTCTTTTAACATCACCGATAACAATCATGCCTTTCTCGTGGCAGTAATCAACTGTTTTCTTGAATGCCTTAAGTCCTTCAATACCAAACTGCTCATACATTGCAATCTGTGGTTTAACTGCTGGAACAATGTCATATATATTATCTATAATGCCTTTGTTATACTGCCATATAGCCTCTGCTGCTCCCTCAAGTGTCTCACCATACTGCTCAAATGCAGCATCTGCAAGATGCTTTGGAAGATACTTCATCATTGGGTCAAGTCCTACAACTATTGGTGCATTAGTCTCTACAATCTTATCAACAAGCTTCTTAATCATTAATCTACTTTAGCCTCCTTAATTCATACGCAAAATCACTTTATTCTACAACTTTGGAACTTCTCTTTCAATAAGAATTTCTGTTCCATTATGGTCTGAATACACAACTCTTCCGTTAACAAGTGTATATAAAACCTTTCCAAACACATGCTTTCCTTCAAATGGAGTATTCTTTCCCTTTGAAGCAAATCTGCTGCTGTCAATATCATACTCTTCTGTAGGATTAACAACTGTTATATCAGCAACTTTTCCCGGCGCAAGAACTCCTCTGTCAATCCCAAGTATCTTAGCCGGATTATAACTCATTTTCTCAACCATCTGTAACGGAGTAAGTACTCCTGTCCTTACAAGCTCAGTAATAGTAACCGGAACTGCTGTTTCAAGACCTACTACACCAAACGGTGCTTCATCAAAAGGTCTTTCCTTCTCAGTAGGATGATGTGGAGCATGGTCTGTTGCGATAACATCAATAACCCCTGATGCAAGAGCTTCTTTAAGAGCCTTTACATCATCTGCCTTTCTTAAAGGAGGGTTAATCTTAAAGTTAGCATCATCCCCATTCACCGCATCCTCTGTCAGTGTGAAATGATGTGGAGCAACCTCTGCTGTCACTGGAATCCCCTGCTCCTTGGCAATCTTTATAATAAATGCTGATTCCTTATTAGACACATGACTTATATGCAGTTTTGCGCCTGTATTCTTTGCAAGAAGAATATCTCTTGCAACAATAACATCCTCAACGGCATCCATTATTCCGAAAAGACCAAGTTCCTTGGCTCTCTCTCCAGCATTCATAACACCTCTTGCAGCCAAGTTAGTATCTTCACAATGTGCAAATACCGGAATATCAACCTCTGCCGCCTGCCTCATAGCCTGCCTTGCAGTTCTTGCATTCATAATAGTTCCGCCATTGTCACTGACTGCAACAGCACCTGCATCCTTAAGGGCCTCAAAATCAGTAAGATACTCACCCTCCTGACCTGCTGTCATGGCAGCTATTGTATACAGATTAATGTCAGTAACCTCTTCTGCCTTATCTGTTACATATTGTAGCATATCAACATTATCAATTACAGGTTTCGTATTAGGCATCATGCAGACTGTTGTATATCCGCCTCTTGCTGCTGCTCTTGAGCCTGTTCTGATTGTTTCCTTATGCTCAAGTCCTGGTTCCCTGAAATGTGCATTAAGGTCAACCAGTCCAGGCATAACCATACAGCCTGATGCATCAATCACTTCATCAACCTGTGACTCATCAATATTCTCTTCCATTGCTGCAATAAATCCGTCCTTAATAAGAACATCAATAACTTTGTCTGTTTTACTTGCAGGATCAAGTACTCTGCCTTCTTTAATCAGTATGTTCATTCGCCCAATCTCCCCTCTAAGTTTTTCTCTTCAAAAATATTGGCTGGTACAGGCTTTCCAAAATAATATCCCTGTATATAATCCACACCAAGACTTTTAAGCAGTTCAAACTGCTCCTTATGTTCAACACCTTCGACAACAATCTTAGTACCGATAGTCTTGGAAAGGTCAACTATAAGCTTAATAAATGCCTGTGCATAATCATCTTCAACAATATCATCAATAAATGTCTTATCAACCTTAATGATATCAAGAGGAAGTTGCTTTATATAGTTAAGTGAAGAATAACCTGTACCAAAATCATCAAGTGCAATCCTAGGTCCTAACTTCTTAAGTCCTGTAATAATATCCATAACTCTCTGCATATCATTAATTGCAAATGATTCTGTAATCTCAAGTACTATATTCTTAGGATTAACACCTGTTTTATCAAGAATTCTTTTAATATTTTCGACAACATCCTTCTGTAAAAGCTGCACTACTGACAGATTCACATTAATATAGAAATCTGGATGTCCATTATCATTCCATAGCTTACATCTTCTGCATGCTTCCTCAAGGACATAGTCACCAATTGAAGTAATAAGTCCAAGATATTCTGCCAGCGGTATGAACTCACCCGGCCCCATAAATCCCAGTGCCTTGCTGTCCCATCTTACAAGCGCCTCACAGGAAGTACACATCTGTGTATTAACATCAACAACGGGCTGATAGAATACTACGAATTCATCAATTCCTGTAGAAACTGCCTGTCTCATGTTATTCTCGATATCAAGCCTCTTGGCTGTTGAATTCTCAACCTCACTGCTGTAATAAGTATAGCCGTTCTTTCCTGACCTCTTTGCCTCATACATCGCAACATCTGCCATTCTTGTTATTTCATGAACATCAACACTGTTATCCGGGAACACTGCAACTCCCATACTCATTGTACAGAAATATTCAGTTTCCATAAGATACCACGGCTTATTAAACAAAGCAGTTATATTGCCAATAATATTATTTATGTCTCCAAATATTTCAGGTTCAACTATTATTACAAATTCATCTCCACCCATTCTGTAACAATGTCCACGCAAACCTGGAATTCCCGTAAGTCCTGCCGCAATCTGCTGAAGAAGTATATCCCCATACTGATGGCCAAGTCCATCATTAATATGCTTGAAATCATCAAGATCAATAAACAGTACCGCTCCTTTAAGTCCTGCCTTTTCCGTTCTTCTTATAACTTTTCTTAAATCGACTTCACATTTCATACGGTTATACAGACCTGTAAGAAAATCATTATGTGCCTGATATTCAATCTTCTGCTGATTCTTTTTCTTCTGGGTAATATCTACGGCGGTCACAACAATAACCTCACTTCCGTCAATCCACTCCAATTCAGAAAACCTCACCTCAAACCACAATCCTGACTCTGTATTATAGCGTTCCATGGATGCTCCGATGCTTCTATGTACATCTTCGCATGTAAACACATCCTCCAAACATTCCCTTATTGTATCCCGAACCTCCTGTACATTAGCTGCCATCTCATTCTCAAACAATATATTGCCAGAATACCTGCTGCACACAATAATTCCAGAGCCTATATTATCAAGAATCTTCTGTAAAACATCATAAGATGATATAAGTGAATTATTAATTACCTTGCTCTGTGCTATACCATGAAGTACCAGTGCCATGTCGCTTATGTATTCCTTAATCTTATTATCTGATACTGCCTGTACATCATTACTAAGAACTATAAGATACATTGCTTTTACATTATTAATTAAAATCGGTACTGTTATGCTCAGTTTTACTCCAAGTCTGTCCAGAAGCCCTTTCTGTGCTGTATCCGCATTTCCTTCGTATGTAATCTTAATTGCATCTGAACATAATACAAACTCTGACCGTTTAACCGTGCCTGATTCATCTTTAAAACAATTTCCGGTTTCAGATATCACATGCATAGTGTCACTTTCCCTGTCTATCTGCATTACAACAGCATCACATACATCCATGCTGTCAGTAATACATTCAAGAACACTATCTGCTGCCTGAGTAAATGTAACATTATTTTCAAGCATACGTATAATTTCTGAAAGCCCTATATTTCTGTTATTATCACTACCCAAAATATTCCTCCAGCAATACACAAATCTAATAATATTATAGCCTATTACAATCTTTTTGGAAACTGATTTTTGCATGATTTTACAATCATTTCAATATACATTTTTAATTTAACAGATAATTAATTGTTTTATCTTTTTGAGGGTGTTATTATATCTCTATATCAATTTATTTATGAGGATTATTATGGATATTATTAAATTCAACACAACATTAAAAGCTTCTGGAAAGGATTATTTCAAGATTGTATTTTGGAACAGATTTATAAGAAACCCAATTGAACTTATTCTATCATGGCTTCCTGCCGTAATTTCGCTCGTACTTTTGTGCCTGCATTATTATTCCAGCTTTTTACTGATTCTTTATGCTGTATGCTGGTTTTACCCAATATATATTTTTGGATACCAGTTCAGGTCAAGTGTTAACTATCATTTAAAGCACAGAGATCCATCAGAAGAAGCCCCATGTACAATTACGCTTATGAATAATGCTATTATGGCAGATATTCCAGAGCATAATCTTGTATACACATATGAGTGGAATCAGTTCACTAATGTTTACAACAAATTCGGCTATTACATGTTATTTAACAAAGGACGTATGATTGTCATGTTAAGTCAGAAGGACATGTCAGATGATATCAAAGCTGCTGTTCCTGCCTATATCAAGTCACATGTTGACAGAAACATTTGCAAAATCAATTTCTAAAAACTATACACAAAAGGCGTTTCAAACAATTACATCTGAAACGCCTTTTATCATACTCTTTTAAGTTATCTTGCAAGCCATCCGCCATCAACAGCCAGTGTAAATCCATTAACATAATCCGATGCAGCTGATGCAAGAAACACAACCGCTCCCTTCATATCATCAGGAGTTCCCCAGCGTCCTGCCGGAATTCTGTCTATAATAGCTTCACTTCTGTCAGAATCGCTCCTTAACTGTGCCGTATTATTAGTAGCCATATATCCTGGTGCAATAGCATTAACATTAATGTTATGGCATGCCCACTCATTACACATAGCTTTTGTAAGTCCCATACCAGCACTCTTACTTGCTGTATAAGAAGGAACTCTTATGCCCCCCTGATATGAAAGCATGGAATTGATATTAATAATCTTACCACCATGTCCCTGCTTAATATACTGCTTTGCAAATGCCTGGCTTAAGAAGAATACCATCTTCTGATTAACCTGAATAACACTATCCCATTCATCTTCAGTGAAATCAATAGCATCATTCCTCTTAATAAGTCCTGCATTATTAACAAGAATGTCAACCTTTCCAAAAGCTGCAAGTGCACCATTCACAATAACCTCTATAGCTGACATATCTGAAAGGTCTGCTATAACCTCCGCAAATTCTCCTCCATCAGCTTCAATAAGCTTCTTAGTATCCTCGCAGGATCTTCTTGCAACACCTACAACCTTAGCACCTGCCTGTGCAAGTGCAACGGACATTCCCTGTCCAAGGCCTGTATTGGCGCCTGTAACTACTGCAACCTTTCCATCTAGTCTGAATGCATCAATTATAGACATATATTCTTCTCCTTCTAAATCCATTTAATTAAAACCTATTATATTATTAGCAATCTTGTACCCCTGCTTAGATATCCATCTTCCTGCAGATGTAGGAATATTAACAGACCAGCCTAAAAGACTGTGTCGTAACTTCTTATAAAGCACTTCATCCTTATCCTTTGCATACTGCCAGAGAGCTTTTTTCTTCGCAAGATGTTCCTTTGTCCCTGATACAATCAGGAATATAGATGATACCTCCATCATAATTCTTAAATAGTTAATCATATATTTTCTACAGTTAATATTCTGAGGATTTTCTGAAAGAAACGAATCAATCATTCTCTTATTAACAGAAAGCTGCTGGTCAATTCTTGAAATCATAACACTCTCATTAACAGACTGATCTTCTCGTCCAATAAAATATCTGTAGAAATTAGTATTTATGTAATACATATTCTTAACATACGGAAGTGGCTCGAACACAAATATGTTATCAACATAAAATGTATGCTTAGGAAGCTCTAATCCACAATCCTTTAAAAGCTGTGTTCTATATACAACAGTATGCATAAGAATATACTGGTCAACCTTAAAATCGCCTATATTAATATCATCCCATGTAAACATCTGCTCTACAGGAAATACATTCTCGTAGTGGATAACTTTCTTTCTCTTGGCTCCGACCTTTTCATATACATAGTTTGCAATAACCATATCCGGCTCACTGCCCTCTTCAAAGCTTCTTAATGTAGCAAGCATTCTTTTGTAACTTTTGCCATCTACCCAGTCATCACTGTCAACAACCTTAAAGAACCTTCCTGTTGCATGCTTAAGACCTGTATTTACAGCCTCACCATGTCCACCATTCTCCTGATGTACAGCTTTGACAATATCCGGATATTCCTTCTCATATCTTTTGGCTATTTCATATGTATTATCCTTTGTTGAACCATCATCAACTATAATAACCTCAACTTCATCCCCACCGGCAAGCACTGTATTAATACAATGTTCCATATACTCTGCGGAGTTGTAACATGGTATTGCAAATGATAATAATTTACCCATCATATTTCTCCTTTACATTCTGTCAGGACATTCAATTGCAAGCAGGTCAATACACTGCTCCAGAATGCTCTTCGTAAGGCTTATAAGTGCAATATAGCTTGCTTTCTTAGCCTCATCAGGTTCTGAAAGTATCTTATTGTTATGATAAAAGCCGTTAAATGCATTAGATACCTCATATATAAACTGGCATATCTTATGTGGTGCATTATCCTTATATGCTCCATCAATTATATCTGCAAACTTTATAAGTGATAAAGAAAGATTCTTCTCACTTTCTTCTGTAGCAGCCATAATCTTAAGGTTATCTGTGCTTCCACCATTTTCTGTATATTTGTTAAGAATAGACTTAATTCTTACAATTGTGTAAAGAATATATGGTCCTGTATTACCCTCAAATGATGAAAATCTCTCAATATCAAACACATAGTCCTTTGATGCCTGATTAGAAAGATCCCCATACTTTAATGCAGCAAGTCCTACTGTCTTAGCTGTATCTCTTGCTTCTGTCTCTTCAACAGTTCTGTTAGACATAATTTTCTCATATACAGCTTCATCAATATCAGCTATAAGATGCTCAAGTCTCATAACGCCACCTGAACGCGTCTTGAATGGCTTACCATCTTTACCGTTCATAGTACCAAAGCCCACAAATCTCATATCTGCATCAGGAGCTACAATCCCAGCCTTCTTGGCCGTTCTGAACACCTGCGTAAAATGAAGTTCCTGCCTCTTATCAGCAAGATAAATATATGTATCAGGATGATATAACTTTTCTCTTTCAACAATAGTAGCAAGGTCAGATGTTGCATAAAGTGCTGCACCATCAGATTTTCTTACGATACATGGTGGAAGCTCCTTAGTATCACCTTCCTGCTGTATATCTACAACAGTTGCGCCCTGGCTTTCATAAGCAATTCCGTCTGCAATCATCTTATTAACCATATCGTCAATATATGGCTGTGCATCTGATTCACCTTTCCATAAATCAAAATGTACATTAAGATTATCATAATTCTTCTTAAGGTCAGCCTTAGAAACATTCATGATATGATGCCATATTGCACGACATGCCTTGTCACCGCTCTGTAACTTAAGTGTAGCTTCATGAGCTCTTTCTGCAAATGCAGCATCTTCCTTAGACTTTGCAGAAGCTGCCGGATAAATCTCTTCAAGCTCAGAGATTGTAAATGGCGCTTCCTCTGGATACTCACCAGTAAAACTGTCATCAAAATACGGAAGTTCTGGTTTTCTGTCTCTTAATTCTTCAATGATAAGTCCCATCTGCAAGCCCCAGTCTCCAAGATGAACATCCCCTATAGTTTTATTTCCGGCAAATGTATTGATTCTCTTAACACTTTCTCCGATAACTGCAGAACGTAAATGTCCGACATGAAGAGGCTTTGCAGCATTAGCTCCGCCATAATCTACAATAACAGTCTTTTCCTTATCAGCATTAACATATCCAAACTTCTCTGTTTCAGACATCTCATTAAGATATCCAGCCAGATAATCCTCACATAGATTAATATTGATAAATCCAGGCTTAACACTCTCTATCTTAGAAAACATCTTGTTATCTGCTAACTTTGCAACTACCTCATCAGCAATCATAAATGGTGCTTTCTTATATACTTTGGCTGCTGCCATAGCACCGTTACACTGAAACTCGCACAGGTCAGGTCTGTTAGAAACTGTAACTTTCGCATACGCCTCATCATATCCACATTCAGTGAATACATTTTTAATCTCATCAGTAATAAGTTCAATAATCGTCTTCATATTCTCCACCTTTTACAATATCTAATAAACCACCTTTACAAGAAACAGCCCATAACTCTCTGCCGGTAATGACATCTGTACGTTCTCCCCATCAAGACACCGCTTCACATCTTCCGGCTTCTTAATGCCATTGCCTGCATCAAGCAGCATCCCAATCATAAATCTCGCCATATTATGAAGAAAATCATCAGCTTCAATCCTTATGTAAGCTCTTGTTCCTTCATACTGAATGTTTATCCTCTTAATAGTCCTCTCTGTGCTTTTGCTCTTCTTTGCCGTTGTAAATGCTTTAAAATCATGTTTTCCTTCAAAATATCCGGCTGCCTTTCTCATGGCATCAAAATCCGGAGTACTGAATGTATGATACGCATATTTTCTTCTGAATACATTAGCTACATTACCTGTATCCAGTCTGTACTCATATATCTTGGACTTTGCATTAAGCTGGCTGTGAAATCTTTCATCAACCTGTGAAACAGACATAACCGCGATATCTCTTGGCAGATATCTGTTAAGATAATTCTTAATATCAAGTGCCCTGACTTCCTTCTCAAGCTTAAAATTCGCTGTCTGGCAAAGTGCATGCACACCCTTTTCTGTTCTTGACCCGACATACATGTCAACTGTCTCACCTGTCATTCTTGTTATTATCTCACACAGTCTGCTCTCTATAGTATTCGTGCTGGCATCCTTGCCAAGTCTTTGCCAGCCATCATATCTTCCACCATCGTACTCTATCTCTATACGGTAATTATACATTATTCGTCTTCCAAAACCTTTTCTATTGTATTAATAATCACAGCACTATCAAATGGCTTCTGAATAAAATCAGCAGCACCTCTCTTTAATGCCTCAACCATATTAGTCTTCTGACCAGCGGCAGTTACCATAATAACTTTTGCCCCAGGATCAATCTCAATAATCTCTCTTACTGCTTCTATACCATCCATAACAGGCATTGTAATATCCATTGTAACAACATCAGGCTTATACAACCTGAATTTTTCTACGCCTTCTACCCCATTAACTGCCTCTGACACAATCTCATGTCCTGCATCTTCAAGCATATTTCTTAAAAATTTTCTTGATGTCTTAGAATCATCTACTATCAAAATTTTTGCCATAACTATTCTCCTTATTAAGCTGAAAGCTGGATTTTATTATCAGCAGCCATTAAAATCTTAAATACATTATCTTCAATATTGAAAGTCACAACATAAAAACCAGTATCTGCCGTAACTTCTGTGTCTTTATAAAAAACTGGCGGGTGAAGTGTTACTTCAATATCTGCTTCCCCAAGTTTAGTTGCATATGCCCCATTCATCACATTAATAAGTTCACATAATGCATCATAAGCATCTTCATCGAATTCTTCAATATCTTCCTGTGCAAATGTCGATGCCACTTTCAAAAGTTCCCTGTTATCACCAGCTACGCCAAGAAACACATCAATATCCCCATCCATAACCTGACAGCCAATAAACTGACCCTTATATTCTCTTTCGTAATCTATCTGGTTCAGTTCAATATTACAATCCATGAACATTCCAAGACTTTTCAATGTACACTGCATCTGCGTCTTGTAATAATCATTGTCCATATGCAGAAATGTTTCAACAAGTGTATCCGTATCTCCCTGCTTTATGACTTGTAACTCTCTGTCAGTGAACACATTATCTGAGTGATTCTTTGCAATATATCTGCCGAGTATTCTGTCCTTCATAGTTTTTCTCCTTCTCGTTGATTTAGCGCCCCGAAATATACCCTGTTCATTCACATTAATATATAAATACTTAATCCATTATACATCATACCATTGTTCAATAGCAATAATTTCAGAAGAAATTACATTTTATCATGAAAAAAACACCCGGACAAAACAATCTGTCCGGGTTAAATACTATTATTAATTACTTATCTTCCACTGAATAGTTAGGAGCTTCCTTTGTGATATGGATATCATGTGGATGACTCTCTCTTAAAGCTGCTGAAGACATCTTAATAAACTGAGCTGTTTCCTGAAGTACCGGGATTGTAGGTGCTCCACAATATCCCATACCTGAACGTAAACCACCCATAAGCTGGAATATAGTATCTTCAACAAGTCCCTTATAAGCAACTCGTCCTTCAACACCCTCAGGAACAAGCTTCTTGGCACCTGTCTGGAAATATCTGTCCTTGCTTCCATTCTCCATTGCAGCGATAGAACCCATTCCTCTGTATACCTTATACTTTCTTCCCTGGAATAACTCAAATGTTCCAGGAGCTTCGTCACATCCTGCAAGAAGGCTTCCTAACATGCAGACATTACCACCTGCTGCAATAGCCTTAACGATATCTCCTGAATACTTGATACCACCATCAGCAATTACAGGAACACCATACTTCTTAGCCTCTGCATAAGCATCCATAACGGCTGTAACCTGTGGTACACCAATACCTGCAACAACTCTTGTTGTACAGATAGAACCAGGTCCGATACCAACCTTAACAGCATCTACACCAGCCTCGCAGAGAGCCTTTGCAGCTGCACCTGTTGCAATATTACCGGCAATAACCTGAAGATCAGGGAATGCTGATTTAATATCTTTAAGAGTTGTAATAATATTCTTAGAATGACCATGAGCTGAATCAATTACAATACAGTCAACACTTGAATTAACAAGCGCCTGAACTCTGTCCATAACATTAGCTGTGATACCAACAGCAGCACCTGCTAAAAGTCTGCCCTGTGAATCATGTGCTGAAGATGGATACTTAACGCTCTTCTCGATATCCTTAATTGTAATAAGTCCTCTTAATTTATAATCATCATCAACGATAGGAAGCTTCTCTTTTCTTGCCTTGCCTAATATCTTCTTAGCCTCTTCAAGAGTAGTTCCAACTGGAGCAGTGATAAGATTCTCGCTTGTCATGCACTCCTTGATTGGTCTTTCAAAATGCTCCTCAAACTTAAGGTCTCTGTTAGTAATGATACCAACAAGCTTGCCATTATCATCTGTGATAGGTACTCCGGAGATTCTGAACTTGCCCATAAGGTCATTAGCTTCCTGTAATGTATTATCTGGATGTAAGAAAAATGGGTCTGTGATAACACCATTCTCTGAACGCTTAACCTTGTCTACTTCTTCTGCCTGAGCTTCTACTGACATATTCTTGTGAATAATACCAATACCGCCCTGTCTAGCCATTGCGATTGCCATTCTGTGTTCTGTAACTGTGTCCATGCCTGCACTCATTAAAGGAATGTTAAGTTTAATATTCTTAGTGAGCTGTGTTGAGAGGTCAATCATATTAGGTGTTACTTCTGAATACTGTGGAACTAAAAGTACGTCGTCAAATGTAATGCCTTCACCAATAATTTTACCCATTTTGCTAAAATCCTCGCTTTCTGTTGTGTTTTAATATATAGAAAAAATCCGAATAAATAAATTAATCCGGATGTTTCTACAAGTATCTGACAGCTTAGTCAGTTTATAAATATGTTACAAGTGAATATAACAAAACTGCCGCTAAAAGTCAAACATTTTTTATAAATGTGCAACTCCGTTACCAACAGCACTTATAATTGCTTCTTTCATTGAATCATCCGGAAGCATAAACAGTCTTATCATCTCATTGCTGTCATTGTCATATGTGTATATTACAATATCTTCAGGGTCATCTACTCCTGACGAACAATTATATGTTCTTAACTGCTGTCTTGCTTTGCCTAAAGCCTCCTGACTGTTTACTTTCGCAACCAAAGTTGCTCTTGTAAGATCAAAGCTTCCAACATTTTTTCGCACAGACTTAGCCATAATCTTATCTATAGTGAGGCTTCCATCAACATATGAATATTCATATTCAGCATTATAATATTCAAATACAAATACCGTAAAGAATATAAATATAATAAGAACTATTACACCCAGCCATCCTGTCTGCACAATTGTTGTCGCTGCAAGCAGACATGCAATCACAAGTATTATTCTGTAAAAAATTGAAATCTTAGGAGCGGTAACTTTAACAATCTGCTCTACTGTTCCTTCTATCATAATTCAATAACCTTTCTTTAAAGCAATATGCCCGGCGGGAAATTACCCACCGGGCTGTAAGTTTTAATTATATTATGGAATTACATCATTCCGCCCATGCCTGCACCGCCTGCTGGCATAGCTGGAGCATCTTCCTTAATATTAGCAACAACTGATTCTGTTGTAAGAAGTGTTGAAGCAACGCTTGTAGCATTCTGTAATGCACTTCTTGTAACCTTAGCCGGGTCAAGGATACCAGCATCTATCATGTTGACATACTCTTCCTTGTATGCATCAAATCCTGTACCAACTTCAGACTCTCTTACCTTATTGATGATAACAGCACCTTCAAGACCAGCATTGTATGCAATGTGGAATAATGGAGCTTCAAGTGCTTTTAAGATAATCTGGGCACCAATCTTCTCATCTCCACTGAGTGTCTTAACAAGCTCTGCAACCTTCTTAGAAGCATGGATATAAGCAGAACCACCACCTGATACTACACCTTCTTCAACAGCAGCTCTTGTTGCATTAAGAGCATCTTCCATACGAAGCTTAGCTTCCTTCATTTCAG
>OGKW01000172.1_pt1 | contig 66546 bp, 68 predicted proteins | sample 1572601 | NCBI WGS metagenome assembly OGKW01 (sample SAMEA2581875, study PRJEB24529) | metagenome | biome: Human gut stool | place: China | collected 2011
GTAACTTGAAGCCAGATCCGCTGTTCGCTTGCTCGGATGGAGCGAACTCGTTCCAATAATTCTTGAAAGTAGTCTTTTCCAAGAACAGTCTTAGCTTGCTTTAGGCGATCATCATCCAAGGCAAATCCTTTGATAATGTATTCCTTGAGAACTTTCGTTGCCCACTGACGGAAATGGGTCGCTTGAATACTGTTGACCCTATAGCCTACGGCGATAATCGCATCTAAGTTGTAATGCATTACGTTATACGATTTGCGATTTGTGGCAACTATTCGGAAATTCCGAATAGTTGAATTTTGCTCTAATTCGCCAGATTCAAATACGTTTTTAAGATGTTCATTAATTGTTGTGAGAGAGACGTTAAATAGCTCAGCCATTTGTCTTTGAGAGAGCCATAGTGTTTCATTTTCAACTACTACAGCCACAACGGGACCGTCATCAATATTTCCGTAAAGGACGATATTCTTTTCTTCCATAATTTTTTGAAAGTCGATGTTTTGTCAGCCACTTATTTTAAGACTGGTTAAAAAGGAATAAGTTTTATCGTTACCGATTTTGGTAGCGGGGTTTTATCTAATAAGTAATCCTGTTGGCAATTTATTAACTTCTTAAGAAGATATAAAAATAGGCCGCCTGTAGGCGGCTTTGAATGAGCTACTTGATTACGTTATTGTTTGTTCTCGGACTGCTGGTTAAGACCTGTATCTCCGGCTTCTATACGCTGGAATATTTCAATTATTTTTTCTTTGTAGTTATAAATGTCCTCAACTGTAGAAATTTGGAAAGGTGGTTCAACTCTCATGAAGCCATATAAGTCGATCTTTAATTTTTCTGGATTTTGGAAGTAGAACCGAACCAAGGTTTTTCTATTGTTATCGTCCAAAAGAACAGCACAGTAAGTTTTTGATGGCCTTAGGTATATTCTGGAGACGTCGCAGACATCTGCAAGGATCGCCTTAATGATATTAAGTCCAAGCTTGTCTGAGTCATTTGCTTCGGGGTTGTTATTGGCAGGCTCCGGTGCAGCTTCTGCAACTTCTTCCTGTTGTTGTTTTTCTTCTCCCTCAATGGCCTTACGTAGTCTCGCGTTAATTTTTTCCTCTGTCCACTGTCTAAATGATTCTTTTAAGAGCGGTGTTAATTTGTCTTTAACATTTTGATTAATTTGGCCATTCCAAACTTTTTTGGCAAAGAATCGTACAAAATCTTCCTCTGGTTGTTCGTACTGCTTGGATAGAATGAGCTTAAATTGTTTCGTGAATTTCAATTGCTCGGCTATTTTAATTGTCGATTCGTCGTTGTACTTATCCTTAGCCAGAAGAAGGATTTTATCTAAGTCATCGTCGTTAATGTTATCTAAACTCACCTCAAAGTAAGGAGAGTCGTCCATAACATTGTCAACCTCTAAATCGGTGAAAAAGCGATACCGGTTGCCATCCGTCAAAATGCCTACACGAGCTGTTTTTACAAACGGAAAGTACCTTTTAAGTTGGTCAAGTTGGTCCTTATCGAGAGAAGCGCCATAGGCTTTTGCTTCAATCAAAACAATCGGGTTTCCATCCTTACAAAGAGCATAGTCAACGCGCTGGTCTTTCTTTACTCCCGCTTGCGCTTGAAATTCTGGCACTACTTCTTGCGGATCAAAAATGTCATAACCCAAAAGCTGAATAAAGGGCATGATGAGTGCTGTCTTTGTAATTTCTTCATTAGTTAGGTTGTCTGCCATCTTTTTAGACTTTAAACCCAGTGCCTTAAACTTATCTATTAACTCCATGGTCATTCTCCTTCAGTTAGATATCGGTTGATTTAAACGTTTTAATGACTCTTCCTATAGTGTGAAATTCAACTTGACTGTCTGCATTGATCTCGATGTCCCTATATTTGTTGTTGTCAGAAATTAAGATCAATCTCTTTCCAAAGCTTCTTTGTACTCGTTTAATAAAGTATTGCCCGTCTAGAAAAAGAAAGTAAACTCCGTCCCGGTCGCATTCGTTTTTGCTTACATCCACAAAAACTAAATCACCGTCCTTTATCAGAGGCTCCATTGAATCTCCCGAAGCCGTGACTATCTGAACGTTTAGAGGCTGGTACTGAGGAAAATTATTTTTAAACCATTGAACGCCAACCCTTAGTCCTTCAATAACATCAGAGTCATTTTGACGATCTTCGTATGCGGACAGAGCTCCGCAGGATGCGAATAAATTGACCTTTTGAAGATAAATGGTTTGGTCGTCATCAGGTTTTTCAGGTTCGAAACTTTCTTTTTCTTCCCCGTAAATTAGCCAATCTGGACTAACGCCAAACACATTTGAAATTTTTACGGCGTCTTCGTATTTAAGTCCTTTATTTCTCGGACCGAGCCAGTAAGTAATTGTCGGAGCGGACACTTGAATCTGTCGAGCCAGTTCTGCATTAGACATTCCGTTTTTGGCAAGAAGTTCTGAGATTCTGTCTTTGTATGTCTTCATAGGAAAACTCCTTTAGGTCAGATTTTAAGTAATTTTTACATAAACGTTAAATTTTTAAACATACAAATATTTAAATGTTTCGTTTATAATTTAAAATGTTTAAATAAAATTGTTTTAATATTTAACGATATGGACGACGATTTAAAAAAACGCTTATTCAAAGAGGTCGTATCTCAATACAAGGGTTTCTTTTGGAGAGATAGGGGACAACAAAGAGCTCTGGCAAAGGAACTAGGACTTAATCCAGCCTCGATTACATATTGGAAGAAACACGGAATACCCAAAAGTTACTTGCCTTATTTCAGGTTGCGTTTCCCTGCTTTGCCAATTTGGAAAGTGTTGAAATAAAAAGGGTCAATACTATGGCTCGCTATAGAAAAATCGATGTCCGAATGTGGAATGACAGGAAGTTTCGAGAACTGTCAGACAACGCAAAGCTGGTATTCATCCTGCTGTTGACGCATCCGGACACCACGCAAATAGGAACGATTCGGACACGAGTCTCAAATCTTGCCGATGAGCTGGGATGGCAACGAGATGCCATGTCACATGCCATCCAAGAAGTCACCTTAAACGGCATGATTGATGCTGACGAGAAGGCAGGGCTCATGGTCATAAACAACTTCCTAAAGTACAACGCACCGTCATCCCCGAACGCATTCAAATCTTGGCGTGAATTGATCGATTTAATGCCCGAATGTGATCTGTTGGATAGGCACGTTGCAAGCCTGAAAGCCTTTGTGGACAGCTTGTCTACTGGCATGAGAAACGCCATCCCCAATGACCTAATGGATGCCATCAAGGATGCCATCTTACGTGTCAACGAGCAACCATCCCGCATCCAGGAACAGGAACAGGAACAGGAAATATATACACACACCGAAAAGAGCGAAAAACAGTCGGCAGTTGCAGAAAATTTCGCGGGGCGTGAGTGTGAAAAACCAGTTTCTCTAAAAACTGAAGCCATTGAGGAAGAACTTCCGCTTGAAGAGCAGGAGGCAAGTGTTTCCAAAAAGGAAATAGTTGAACCGAAGCCAAAAAAGGAAGTCAAGACACAACGCCTCCAGAAACCAGAGGAATTGACTGACGAGTTTTGGCAGGACTTTTTGGCTTATCGAAAGCAAAAGAAGGCGCCGGTAACGGAAAGAGTGGTTTCGCTTCTTCGTAAGGAAGCTAAAACCGCCGGCTGGAAATTGGAAGAGGTCATCAATGAAATGATGGTCCGCAACTGGACAGGCTTCAAGGCTGATTGGGTTAAAGATGATTGGAAAGATCCTAATGCTCATTGGGTCTCTGCTGCCGAATACAACAAAGAACTTCCTCCGGTTACGTATTCGATCGGCGCCAGAGACAAGTTCATCGAAAAACTCCATGCGGGAATGAATGCATTCGACATTAAGGACCTCCCGAACCATAAGGAGCAGAAATGATGTTTGCCGCTGCTGCCGTTGTTCGAGACGATCAGGGTAGAACGTTTTACGAGCATCCGGACGCATTTACGACTACCCAGTTGGTCTTTTTCCCTCGACTGACTGACAGTGAGCTGGCTCTCTATCAGGCTGATGCGATCTACGAAGATGAAATTGAGGTGTTGCCTAGAAGACGACCACAGGTTCCGACGATACTGTTTACGTTCTGCGACGAACCCAATCACATCAAGGCCGAATTTCTCCGAGGCAAAACTGTTCTGATCGACTTTATCGATGTCGACGATACGCCCGAACTCAGAGAAACCGTCCGTCGTTGGATGCTCGAAATTCCCAAATCCCTACCTGCCGCCGTTGTCGTCTCGGTGATGTTCAAAAACAAACAACTGATTGCATGGAAATTTGACTATGAATCCAAAAAATACAAGCGTTTCGCCTGAGCTGGATGACTACTGGGGCGATCCGACGGGCGGAGCCGAGATAGAAACATCGCTCGCCGACTACGAGAGCAGGGCGTACAAGTCTCCTGAGTTTTTTATCAACAAGGACGTTCTCGAGTTCAAAAACGATTTCCAGAACTATTTGGAAGCGAAGAAGACTCATGTGTCCAAGTTCACGCTTCCCTTTACTCAAACGAATGAAGGCTGTGTCGGGCGTCCGATAGATTTTGAATTCCGACCAGGAGAACTGACGGTATTGGCCGGTGAAAACGGTTCCGGCAAATCTCTTTTGCTGGGGCAGATTGGACTGCACCTAATTTCTTGCGGAGCCTCTCTGTACATCGCTTCTTTTGAGATGGCGCCGGTTAGAACGATTGAACGCATGCTCATGCAGACAGTTTGCAGTCAGAACAAGCGAAAAATTGAAGCGCCGGATGTTGATCTGTTTTTTCGACAATTTGCCTCAAAAATGCGGATTTGCGATCTGCAGCGAAAAGTTGCGCCCAATGAGCTGTTGCGCCTGTTGGATTCCGCCGTCCATGACTACCAATCGAACATTCTCTTTGTCGATTCTCTGATGATGTGCGTCAGGGACGACATGGACAAGAAGGAGACGGACTATGTGATGACCAAACTGGTTGAGTTTGCTCGGACCAACAATGTCCACATTGTTGTTGTGGCCCATTGCCGTAAGCGCGGGGATGCCGGCTCAAAAACTTACTCCGTCTTTGATTCTGCTTCAAAAGATTCAATCAAAGGGAGCTCCAACATCACAAACATTGCCTTCAATGTCTTTGTCTTGGCTCGTGATTTCTCCAAGGTGCAAAAGAAGGCGGAAGGAAAAGATGTCGATGACACCAAGCCTGATTTTGTTTTGAACCTGTGCAAGCAGAGAAACGGAGCTTGGGAAGGTTTCATCAAGCTTTGGAGAGACAACGCCAGTCTGAATTTCTGCACGTCGTGGACGCGTGTACCGGTTAGACCGTGGCTGGAGCTAACACAGTCAGCGCCAGCTCCTGAACCGTACTTTTAGGAGATTTTATGTCAGAGAGTGCATGGCAGTTGCTACTGATCATTTTGGCGCCGGTCGTGTTCATCAATCTGGTGCTGTTTGGGTTGCTGGTGAGAGCGGCGCTTCAGATCAGTAAGGAAACCAAATTAACCGATCGGTTAAAAAGGAGTTAAAGCATGGACGTTTTTGGATATTTTTGCGTGTACGTGCTCGGATGCTGTGTGATCGGTTGCTATTTGGCAGGGAACGAAATGAACTTTGATGTCCTTAATTTCTTCGCTCTGGTAGGTCTATCCGGTGGAGTCTTAAGCCTTATCGACTTTGCATGGTTCGCCTACTCAGGATCGAACATTGATTACAGCCTGAAGATTTTGGGGATGGTTATTGCTGTCGATTTCGTTTGTGCTTTCCGAAGGAAGTCTGAATGAGCGGGTGCTGCCTCTACTGCATTCATGCTCAGGCCTTTTGGATAGGACCTGACGGGAAGAAGCATCTGCCTCCAAAACAGTCCTTTGGGGACATGAACATCTACTGTCACCATCCGGACAAAGGCGCCGGAATCGAGTGCTATCCGGTCTCGTTTGCTCGGTGCACAGTGTTTGAACAAGCGGGAGACGATCAAATTCAACGCAGGAGAGACTTCTTCTCGCAGTTTGAACGTTGGCCCTCACACGCTCAGATCATCGCTCAACGGAACTCTAATGTTCTAGAAACAGCATCAAAGAATTCAACCAAACAACACAAACTCAATCAGGCGGGATAAATGAAGAGGTTTTTACAAGCAAAAGGCAGGCTCAAGGTCGGTGAAATGAATCGGACCGAGGCCGCTTATCGAGATTACCTTGAGCAACAGAAAAATGCTGGGTTAATCCTCAAATATTGGTTCGAGCGCTTCACGTGGAAGATTGCCTCAAACCGATGCTCATACACGCCTGATTTTTTGGTCATGCGTCCGGATAAAACGTTAGAGCTTCATGAAGTTAAGGGCTCCTTGAGGATTTTTGCAGATGACGCAAAAGTGAAATGCAAAGTCTGTGCTGATGAGTGCCCGATTCCGCTTTTCATCGTCACACCGAAACCAAAGAAAGATGGAGGGGGCTGGAATGTACTGCCTTATTGATGATTTTGACATCCCAATCTTCGTGTTTTGGTGGATCAACTTTACGGTCGCGATACTTGTTTTCATGAGGGTCATGCTTTGGTTTACTGACCTTCTTAATGAAAACGACAAGTTGAGACGAACTTCAAAAATTATGGGCTTGTCAACACTTGGAATTATCTACATCTACTGCCTGTTTAGCTACGTGAGGACTCTTGGATGACAGAAACAGAACAAAAACTCATTGATGATCTCAGACCTCGTTTGGACAATTGGCGGCGGGCATATCGTGACCGCGTTGTTAAAAACGTCTCAATTGCCTACGCGGTAGAGAGAGCTCTCGCACTGACAAGAAACAAGACGGATTTCTCTGAGGACTACACAGAGGATGATGGCAACAGCGGCATGAAGGCCCGCGAAGTCGACATGAGGGACGCGGATTTTCTCAATGTCGTTTGGCAAAACTTCTCGGCGCCGGGAACCGAAGTTCTCTCTATCGGAACCCATGGGTTGAATGTCCGGACAGCGAAACTGATTGTTCTGCTATATGTGTTTGGCTCCCAGTCTTCATTGAGCAAGGCAGGTAAGCGAATCTGGAACATCAAGCGGAGAAAGCTTGATCGGTGGACTGAAGATGCCTTGATATTTTTCGCTTTTCGAATTCGATATTTCGAACAAATCAACGAAAGGAAGGTTAAAGATGCTTTTTAAGATGAACCTATTTATTTTTTCTCGGAGTATCGCTATACTGACCTCGCTGTTGAACAACAGCGCGGGATTGGCGTCCCGCAAGGGTTTAGGCGATCAGTCGCCGAAAGGCGTTTTTTTATAGCTGATTGCAAGGGGATGGCGAAACGCCACCTCCTTTAAAAGTCTCTTATGAGCGAGGCTTTGGGAGTATCTAAAGATACGCCGTAACCTAAACTACGGGACGCCAATCCCAAAAGCCTTGCTCTCCACATTGGCGTGTGGAGACAAGTCCAAAAACTTGTTTAGGAGACAATTATGTCTAGTGCTTTATCTTTCACATTTGAGAATAAATCTCTTACTATTCTCGGCACAGTTCTTAACCCGCTCTTTGTAGCAAAGCAGGTCTGCTTAGCTCTTGGATTTAAAGATACTATCAATGCAGTTAAAACTCACTGCGACCCCGAAGACGTTTGTAAAGTCGAGGTTCAAACCAACGGCGGCAAACAGTTAGTCAACTGCGTAAACGAAAGCGGCCTGTACGCCTTGATCTTCGGCTCGAAACTTCCGAAGGCAAAACAATTCAAGCGCTGGGTCACGAATGAGGTTTTACCGGCTATTCGCAGGGCCGGACGCTACGAAGTTCCAACAGGTGACACGATCACCAACGCGCAACAAGTTGCCATCCAACAGGCAGTGGCAAGACGCGCAAAGAAAACGGCTGTGTACTATCAGACGATCTACCGCGCGATCAAGGTACGCTACCAAATCCCACGCTACACAGAACTCAAACAGTCGCAATTCGAGGACTGCCTGCGCTTTATTGAAACGGTTGACTTGAGCGTGCCCGAAGCTCCGACTACCACTCCTCCAGAGACCGAGAGGCCGCAAAGATACGTTGTTGACGCGGACTTTTTGAGAACTCTGCAGGTGTTCTGCTACTACCACCGCTACCTTTTCAGAAAGCCTATGATGCAAGCAACGCGAGTCATGCTGGCGTTGGATGTACCCGACGCAAGTAAACTTTGGGACGTTGTGAACAACCTTAATTTTGTTGAGCTCGAACGCTCGCTCGATGATCTCGGATTTTCAGTCAAAGACCTTGACTGTTACAAGCATTGGGCGTTGACGCACGCTGCCTAACAATCGAAATTTGAAACTCCGCCCCTCCAGCCCGAGGGGCTTCTTTTTGGTGTATAGTCACAAGTAGACAATTTCAAGCCTGTTTGCCAGGCCGCCTAGAGGCTTAAAGATGACGGTTCCTTGCGGAGGAACCGGTGTATCCAGAGAAAAGAGGGTACTAACATCAAGCCGGGCGAATAAAGAGCTCCGATTTCGGGGCTTTTTTGTTTTTGTGAGGCACGGAATGTTTTGGCGTTTCCTTTGGCCCATTTTGATCAAGTTCGAAACTTAGCTAACTATTGAAAATCTTGTTTTCGCCGCCAAATAAATATAGGATAAAACCAATTTAGTCCCAGGTGAAAATATGATTAAAAACAGCAAGTTATATGAAGAATTTGATAAGTTAGTCCCGTACAGGGAAATCCCTCTGTTTGTTCCCGAGGCCACCGTTGAAAAAGGAGAAGGTAATCTATTTGGGGTACTCAAGAGCGGGCAACCTTACGTATCCGAGTCAGCTCTAGCGGCTATGTGCGGCGTGGACAGAAAAGTTCTATCCAGATTGTCTGCAAACTGGCCGGAAGAGTCTGAGAAGCCAAGAGGAAGCTGGATTAAACAAAGGTTGGCCGAATCCGGTTTTACCGAGTCAGAACTCTCGATAAAAGTAAGGCACAACGGAAGAGATGTAAATGCGTATACGGAACAAGTGTGCATGGCCGTTATTGAGTTTTATGCCTTCGAATCGAACGAACCTCGCGAGAAGGCCAAAAATCTTTTTCGCACACTCGCAAAAACTTCATTCAGGCAATTTATCTACGCCTTGGTTGGCTACGCGCCAACAACGTCGGTCATAGATAGCTGGAGAAATTTTCACGACAGAGTTGACCTTGTGTCCAACCAAGTACCGGAAGGCTATTTCTGCATATTTACAGAGATCGCTTGCTTGATTATTCCGCTGATCCGAAACGGACTAGTTTTTTCGGACGAGGTAATTCCTGATATTTCGGTAGCTCTGTGCTGGGGCAGGTTTTGGGTTGATAATGATTTAGATAATAAGATCGGGTCACGCGTTAAATACGCACACAACTACCCGCCTTATTACAGACAGGCAGCGTCTAACCCGCAAAAGGCCTGGGCCTATCCGGAAGATGCGCTTCCTTTGTTCCGAAGATGGTTTCGATCAGAATACATCGACAGAGCTCTTCCAAAGTATCTTCAGCGTCAGGTGTGTAAGAACCAAATCCAACAAGTTGAGGCGGCTAAGGCAATCTCTGTCATTGGGGCTCATTTCTCCTCCCTACCAAAGCCGATTGCGCCTTAGGACAACGGATTTAGAAATTTAGTTTTTGACGAACTATCTTGAGCTGTCAGGTAGTTCGTTTTTGTTTGTCTTTTTCTACCTGAGAAAAAGCGGGCCGATCGTCCCGTTCAAAAAACGGTCTATCTCCTTGGGGTTGGTTGGGGTCGCGCTCGGCTGAAAGATGTCGGGCGCACCTTTTTTAAGCTATGAAAGAATCTGAACTCAAAATTCTCTACAGGCCGGTCAATGACCTGATTCCGTATGCAAACAATGCCCGGACGCATTCTGAAGAACAGGTGAATCAAATCGCTAGTTCGATCAAAGAATTTGGGTTCAACAATCCAATCTTGGTGGATGAACAGGGCGGAGTGATTGCCGGACATGGACGCCTGAAGGCGGCCAAAAAGCTTGGTCTTAAGGTTGTTCCGACCATCGAGCTAAGCGGATTATCCGAGGCTCAGAAAAAGGCTTTCATCCTCGCAGACAATCGCATTGCACTAAATTCAGGCTGGGATATCGACCTCCTGAGAATAGAGCTGCAGGAATTGCAGGATACAGATTTGGCGCCGGTCACTGGTTTCTCCGACGAAGAGTTGAACGCCTTGCTGTGTGGAACTACCGAACCCGCTGAGGAAGAACCGGAAAAAGAGGAGCCTGAGGCAGACAGCTTTAATCTGACGCTCTCAATTCCGATCGAATACAAAGAGCAGGTTCAGGATTTCGTTAAGAGTTTCGGACCTGAGGATTTAATTCAGAAGATCATCGATGTGACCAGTTAACCAAAGGCAGGTTGAAGGCATGGAAGAAAAAGTTCAAAAGAAGCGGACTCGTCCACGCATTCAGATTGACCTAGAGAAGGTTGAACAACTGGCTCAGGTTTGTGACAACGAGGAAGAGATCGCTCTCGCGCTCGGGATTAGTTATCGAACCTTACAGAATCGAAAAAAAGATTTTGCGAATTTTGCGACCGCTATAAAAAAGGGAAAGGCTAAGGCCAACGCCTTTGTTGGTGGCAAGTTGATGGCTCTCATCCGAGAGGGAAATCCGGCAGCGACCATTTTTTACATGAAGAGTCGCTGTGGGTGGAAAGAGACTGACCGTAAGGAAATTACCGGCAAAGATGGAGAGCCGGTTAAAGTCGACAAGGTTAACCAGCTGGATCTAAGCAAGCTCACCTTGGAACAATTAGACGCGCTGGAGGGTATTGTGAATGCGGCTTCCAACGATACAGGAGATCAGACTAGCTAAGGCCCGAAAGGGCTTGTCTTACTTCACATTGCACACAAAACCTGACTACCTGCTCGGCTGGGTACACAAAGAAATTTGTGATGAGCTAGACAGGTTCCTGCAGGACGTGGCGGACAAAAAGTCTCCTCGGCTAATTATCACGATGCCTCCGAGATCCGGGAAGAGTGAGCTTGTTTCTAGGCGCTTTCCGGCTTTTGCCCTTGGGAGAAATCCGGAGCTTCAAATCATCGCAACATCGTATTCTTCAGACCTATCACAGCGCTTCAACAGAGATGTTCAGCGCGTAATAGATGATGAGAAATACTTTGAGCTGTTTCCCAAAACAAAGCTCAACAATTCGAGAGTGCGTACCGACTCCCGGGGATCCTATATAAGAACCTCTGACCTCTTCGAGATTGTTGGTCATGCCGGCGCCTATCGTTCTTGCGGTGTGGGTGGGGGCATAACAGGTCAGGGTGCCGATATCCTGATTATCGATGACCCGATTAAAGACCGAGCTCAAGCAGGTTCTAAGACTATTCGAGACTCCATTTGGGATTGGTACACATCGACCGCATACACCCGACTGTCTCCCGGAGGAGGCGTCATCGTAATGGCCACCCGTTGGCACACAGACGATCTGATTGGTCGATTGATCCAGAGAATGGGAGAGGGAGATACATTCCGGATCGTGAATTATCCGGCAATTGCGGAGCATGACGAATTGCACCGCAAAGCTGGGGAAGCTCTGCATCCTGAGCGGTATCCGCTCTCAACTCTGCTGCAGATCCAGAAAACGATCGGCAGTCGTGACTGGGAGGCACTGTATCAGCAGCATCCGGTTCCCGATGGCGGTGCTTTATTCAAGCTCGAGTGGTTTAGAAGATGGACAGCAACAAGCCTTCCGCCAGAGTTTGACCATACGCTCATGTCGTGGGATATGACGTTCAAGGATTCCAAAAACTCCGACTATGTGGTCGGTCAAGTGTGGGGCAAAAAAGGACCGAATTTTTACCTGCTTGATCAAGTACGGGGCCAATGGGATTTTGTGAAGACAAAAGAGATGGTCCGAGTTCTTGCCCATAAGTGGCCGCGTGTTGTCCGGAAGCTGGTTGAAGATAAGGCGAACGGATCGGCGGTGATCTCTGAGCTGAAATCTACGGTTTCGGGATTTGTTCCGATAACGCCCACTGAATCGAAAGAGGCCCGGGCATCGTCCGTCACTCCTTATTTTGAGGCAGGGAATGTTTTTATTCCGGAAGACAGTGCAGCACCTTGGGTGCCGCATTACGTCAGCGAGTTGCTTGAGTTTCCCGCAGGTTCTCACGATGACCAGTGTTTCGTTGCTGGAACTAAGGTGGCCACTCTTTTTGGAGACAAGCCGATAGAAAAGATTAAGGCGGGCGAAATGGTTCTAACCCCATTCGGTCTTAAACGTGTTTTGTTCTCCGGAAAGACAGGTACCAGAAATGTGATATCGAAGTTTGGAGTAACGGCTACTCCGGATCACCCATTTATTACGCGAGATGCGGAGATAAAAGCGTTCCAAACGGTTGAGGAGGAAGAATGCATCAAGCTCAAATACCGCAACTTGATAAATCCAATCCTGCAGAGAAGGTTACGTTCAACGGCGTTACCTATCGTCTCATGGGATCGAGGAAGTATTACCTTAGCCAGTCCACCACGAACGAAGGCAGGAAAGCTCCGAAAGGGCTCCATGTGGCTATATGGGAATTCTTCTCTGGGAAAACTGTGCCTCAAGGGTTTCATATCCATCATAAGGACGGCAACACTTTCAATAACGAATTTAGCAATCTTGAGTGTTTATCACGGAATGAACACTGCAAGAAAACTAATTACAAAACTGAAAGGGTCAAAAAACATCTTGACAAGGTGCGGCCGCTTGCAAGTGCATGGCATAGAAGCGAAGAAGGAAGAAGTTGGCATCGCCAGCATGCTAAAGAAAGGCTTCCGACCTTTTATCAATGTGTCTGTTCGCTTTGTGGCTCCATTTTTGAGGCAAAAAGTCCAAACGGAAGGTTCTGCTCAAGAAAGTGTGAAACCAAATACAGATGGAATTACGAGTGTTATTCGGTCACAAAAAAATGCGAAATCTGTGGTCAAGAGTTCACTTCCATCGAGGGTGGAGGCAGAAAACCCAGAACTACATGCTCCAGAGCTTGTAGCCGAAAGCTGGGGTGGAATAGAGCCCGTTTACAACCTGTGTGTGAGTGATGTTCACATGTTTTTTGCAAACGGAGTCTTAGTTCACAACTGTGACGCTACAACTCAGGCATTGAATTACTTCCGGAGTGGAAAAGGTGTCATTTTGACCCGAGAGCAGATGCAGCAGGCACGTTTTAGATTTTGAAAATCATGAATCAACTAGACGAAAACAAACGCCGAAAGATCAATCAAAAGATCATCGATGCGGCAGGCTCTCGCTTCGTGCCTCCTAGAACATCGTTCTCTCCGGAGGAGGCTAAAACGCTCTTTTATCCTCCGATCACCTTGAACACAAAAGAGCCGGAGAAAGAAGAGTCTCGTTTCACAAATGATGCCGCGATTGGCTCGAGTTTCAATGCGTACTATGCATCGTTGACGCAGCACGCTTTGGATCTAGGACAGTTCCCGATGACTTCATTCGTCGGCTACGGTGTCCTGCAGAATATCGCCCAGAACGGCATGATCCGCACCTGCATTCAGACCGTGGCTGATGATATGTGCCGGGAATGGATTCAGGTAGAGGGCGGTGAAGACGAATCGGCGGATAACGTTAAGAAGCTCCAAGATCTGCAGGAGAACAAATATCGACTGAGGAAGCTCTTTAATGAAGCTCTGAGCATCGTTGGTTTCATGGGCGGATGCTTCATTTTCGTTGACACTGGAGTGGAAGGAGAGGATTTAAAGCTTCCTTTGAACTACTCAGACAAGTCGGCCGAACTGGTTGGCGAGGATAAAACAGTCAAATTTATCGTTATCGATCCGGTGAATGTTTCGCCTGGTTTCTACAATGCCAACCAGCCGCTCAAAGATGATTACCTTAAGCCAAAGTCTTGGTTTGTTTTTGGGCAAGAGGTGCATGCATCTCGTCTTATTCGACTGGTTGACAATGAACCTCCGCTGCTTCTTCGACCTGCATACAACTTTCTTGGCATTCCTCAAGCTCAGATCCTTTGGGACTATGTGCTGCACTGGAACAAAGCCAGAGAAACGGGCGTCAGCATTCTGGAGAAACTCAACCTCACGGTATTCAAAACCAATTTTGCTGAGGCTTTTGAGGCTGGCGGGATCGAGCAGTTAGACGCAAAGATGATGCTTCTACAGCGTTATCGCTCGAACGAGGCAATTTTTGCCTGTGACTCGTCTGAGGACCTGCAGAACATCACTCTGACGATCTCAGGAGTTGAAGGCATCATCCGGCAGGCATTGGAATTCATTGCGGCTATCAACCGCACGCCTGCGGTCAAGCTCCTCGGAATCTCTCCGAGCGGTTTCAATGCGACCGGTCAGAGCGACATCCGGAATTACTACGACCACATCAAGTCGAAGCAGGAGCTCAATCGAGACGCAATTCAAACTGTCTTGAAAGCAATCCAGTTGGTGGAATTTGGACACGTTGATCAGTCCATTACATTCAAATTCAACGAACTCGGAGAGGCAGATGCCGCGGCCACAGCAATCACAGCTAAGACAAAGGTCGACATGCTTGCTGTTTTACAAGATCGCAATGTTCTGAGTGCTGAGGAGGTTCGTGAGTTTGTCCGACGCGATTCCGATATGGGTTTGGACTTCATTCCGGAAGGCTTGCCAGAGGGGATGGAAGGCGAACTCATGACTGACGATCCAAGTCAGCAAAATGAGCTGATGAACAACTTTCTGAAACAGCGATCGGCTGAGAACGTGGCGCCGGCGCCGAAGACTGATGAAGACAAAGCTGGAGAGATTTTCTAATGAAGACTGCTCGTGCTGTTCAGCCGAACTTAGGCAGACAAGCAAAGTTCAAAAAGAAGCTTGACTCCTTTTTGAAATCCTTCAGAAATAGGATTCTCAACGAGATTCTTCTTTACCTCTCTGATGCTGGCGGCTTGACTGAGGACGCTTCCTTAACGTTCCGTCCGGACGATCCTCTCGATCGCGCACGGCTTCGGAATATCAAGGAACGAATCAACCGCTTGGTCCTTCGTGATCCGGATCGATTCCGTCGCAATGTTGACGAATTCATAGCCCGCAACATGGGCAACTGGATGAGAACGGCGGATCGAGAAACACGTCAGATTGCTGAGTGGTACGTGAAAAACCTTGCCGCTGATGTCTCGACAGCTCAAAAGGCATCGCTTAAGGCGGCGGGTATTCCTGATTCCGTTTTTGCTTACGAGATGAGGCAGACGCGCAAGCACTTCTTCATCACGCCTCAGGCAATAAATGAACTACCAGGAATGGTTGCCGACACGACGAGCCTCATCAGCAACATCACAACATCCGAGCTGGCAAATATCCGTGGTGCTTTTATGGATGCGTATGAAGGTCACGGGACCTACTCGCAGATTGTCGAGGCCCTTGGACGATCTTCTTCATTTACGGCTCAACGAGCTCAGCGTGTGGCAATTGACCAAACTCTCAAACTGAATCAGCAGATTCAGCAGGCCAACTGCAAAGGGCTCGGTGTCACTCGTGGGATTTGGATTCACGTCCCCGGAAAGTACACAAGCCGAGAGAGCCACATCGAAATGAATGGAAAAGAGTTTGATTTGTCTAAGGGCATGTATGACAAAGAGGTCGGCAGAAATGTGAGGCCGGGAGAACTTTATTTTTGCAGGTGCCAATTCAGGGCCGTTTTACCTGATTAACCAAAAGTGAAAAAGCCTCAATCCGTACCGGTCTGAAATCAAAATCCAGGAGTACGGAAGAGGCTTATTTCGACTTGCCGATATTTTAGCCCCTGAAGAAGAAACGGTTAAGGAGATTTTGAGTTTATGGGCTAGGAGCAGAAGAAGTGGAAACAAGTAAAGAAAGCAGAAGTGTTGCACTTGACTCTACAAGCGTCAGAACCGTAGATGACAATGGATTCCTTCATGTCGAAAAATCTCCGCTGACGCGTGTTCAAGTGGCGCCTTATTACGGGAAGGAGATCGCAGGCTGGCGAGAGCTCGGACTTGATCCGGAGAAGATCTATCACGCCTATCGACCGTCTGAAGAACTTAGTTCTCCCGAAACGATTCAATCAATTAACGGTATCCCGATTCATCTGGAGCATCACGATGATCACGGAGCACCCGAGAATAAACAAACTCGGGTCGGCACTACCGGAACGGACGGAGCTTTTGAGGCTCCGTTTTTAGTTAACTCTCTCCACATTTACGACAAGGACGCACGTAGCAGGATCGAGGACGGTTCAATGCGTGAGTTGAGCCTGGCCTATACGTTCGAGCCCGACTTCACGCCGGGTGAGACACCTGATGGAGAGAAATACGACTATGTGCAACGCAAGATCAGAGCGAACCATCTTGCGCTTGTTGAAACTGGGCGCGCTGGGCCTGAGGTAAGAGTTCGCGATTCTAATAAGGACTTTCTCAATATGGAAAAAGATGACGCTGTTGAGCAGGCTGAAGTGACGTTAGCAAAGGCGATTATCGATTTGCATTCCGTTGATCCCAACGGAAAAATCGTTGACGGCGCTCAAGATGATGACAAAGACGCGATGATTCAAAAAATCATCGAAGGACTGAAGGCAAAAGGCTTGACGGACGAAGCAGCTGAAAAGCTTAAGACCACTCTGTCTGACCTGGCCTACTCTCAGGCTACAGGAGACGAAGATCCTAAGCCCGCTGAAAACGAAACAAAGGATGACGATATTGAACTTGACGAAAAAATGAAAGATCCGACTTTCAAGGCTGGATTTGAGGCTGGCGTCCTTTACGGCGAAAAACGTGAAAAAGCTGATCCGAAACGCATTGATCGAGATCATGAGCGCGAAGGTGAAGAGCGTTACTTGCAGGGTGTTGAAGACGCTTTGAAATCCTGCGGCCTTGATGACGCTCCGGACGCTGTCAAGAATGCTTTCAAGGAAGGCTACAAGTTCACGGCCAAAGAAGCCGAAGATGACGGTGAAGAAGTGAAAGGCGTCGAAGAAAAGGTAGAAGAAACGGTAAAAGCGTCTGATTCGCTCAAAGCCCTTAAATCCGCACTTGTCGACGAAATGACCGCAATTGAGGAAGTCAAGCCGATTGTCGGTGCAATTCGTTTAGGTGCTTACGATTCTGCAGGTCAGGTTTATTTGGCCGCTTTGAAGAAATTGGGCATTAGCGGCGTCAGTCCCTCTCAGGCTCGGATCGCCTATCGCGCTTATATTGCGGGCCGTCAAGGATCTACGAAGTCCTCGGCACACGATTCGGCACCGAAAGACGAACGTACCGCGCTCACTTCCATTCTTGAAAAAGTTAACTAATAGGAGTTTTTAGATGTTGCAAAAAACAGTAAATCTCTATCCTGCGATTGGCATTCCCGGTCAGCAGGTCGCTTTCAATCAGGCGGTATACACGCCGCATAATTACTTGAGCGATGGAACTGTGGCTTGCGGTACTTTCGCTTTTGCTAAGGCCGCAACGAGCTCCACAACGGCCGTTCAATTCCCTATCGCTTCTGCAAAAGGAGCTGCAGGGGACAAGGTAGTAGGTCTTGTAGAACGCACTTTCACGGCTTCTCTGCCGTCCTACGACGAGGGTACTGATATTTATCCCGAGGGCGCTGAGCTCACAATCGCCGAACGCGGTGATTACTACATTGTTGCTCCGGCCGCTGCTACGGTCGGTCAGGCAGTTCTTTGCAATCCGACTACCGGCGCCATCACGTTTGGTGATGCCGGGGCCACAAATGACACTGGTTGGACAGTTCAGACCGCCGGCGCTAAGGGCGACACGATCATCATTTCCAATCACGGCCTCGGTTACAAGCCTGCCGCGACCGGATCCTAATCTGAGGTAAAAAATGAACGATTTTGAATTAGCTAAGCAAAAAGGTGTGCATGGTGTGGAAGCAAAGGGATTCATGTCCTATTCCACCGACGCAAAGGGCAAGATCAACGTCGACTACGATGCGACAGTTAAGGCAATGGCTCGAGATGCCGCATTGCAGACTCCTGTGTCTGTCGGCGTCCCGTCCGTCTTCACGACATTCATTGACCCGCAGGTCGTCCCCATTTTGTTTGCCGCCCAGAACGCTACAAAGATCTTCGGCGAAGAACGCAAAGGCGATTGGACTGACAACTTCTTCACCTTCCCGGTCGAAGAGTATGCCGGCAATGTGACTCCTTACTCTGACTTCGCAGAGAACGTCTCCACAGACGTGAACGTGGAGTACCCGACACGCGAAAACTTCTTGTTCCAGACTGTTATTAAATACGGCGACCGCGAAGTCGGTCTTGCGGCCAAGGCCAAGTTGAATGTTGTTTCTTCTAAACAACAGGCCTCTGCCTACGTTATGGCGATGGCTCACAACAAGTTTGCGCTTTATGGTGTCGAAGGTAAGAAAGTCTACGGTCTTTTAAACGACCCGAATCTCAATGCTTCGATTTCTCCGATCTCCATCACCACAGGTTCTACTGCTAACTCTACGTGGGCGGCAAAGTGCGCGGCACAGCCTGAAAAGACTGCAAACATTGTCTATGCGGACATTAACAAGCTGTGGGCTGAAATCAGCAAGAATAACGGCGGTCTGGTTGATCAGAACTCCCGCATCATTCTCGCTGTCAGCAACACCAGAGCTCCGTACCTGACCGAGCCGAACTCCTTCGGACTTACGGCCATGACCATGCTCAAGCAGTCCTTCCCCAACATCGAAGTAGTTCAGCTTCCTGAGCTGACTACAACCGCTGGTGAAATGCTGTACATGACTGTCCCTGACCTGTTTGGCATTGAGACCGGTATCTGCGCATTCTCTGAGAAATATTTCTTGGGTCGTGTGGTTCCGGAAATGTCCAGCTACAAGCAGAAAGTGGTGGGCGGAACTTGGGGTGCTGTTATTCGTCGTCCCAGCCTCGTTGCCACGATGCTCGGCATCTAACCTGAACTAACCAGCTACGGAGGCCCGATCTCTCGGGCCTCTTTCTTAGGAGATTGAAAATAATGGCTCGTACCAACACCACAACTAAAGCAACATCCGGAAAAGTTGTCGCAGATAATTTCAGCAATACTCAGAAGAAGAGCGCCGCTAAAACCCAGTCTACGGTGATCATTGCTTGCACCCTGGCACACGGCCTCAAATTTGATGACGTGCCGAACGGCAATGGCGGAACAAAGACGATTATTTTCCCGGGCGTTAATGATTCGCTTAAAGGAAAACGCGACGGGATTCTGCTTGGCAAAGGAAACTCAGTCGCATTCCAAATCGACAAAGAGGACTGGGAAAATATCAAGCGCATGCATGGCCAGGAGGCTGTGTTTACAGGTGTGAATGGCGGCCTTCCGTGTCTGCTTGAGATGAAATCAGTTCAAGAATTCAGAGGCCGCGAGGACGAGTTAAAAGAAGCGTCCCACGGCCTCAATCCGATCGATCCTGAATCGGTCAATGTTGAAGAAGTTAAGAACGAAGAAGGTTAACAAAATGACTGTCGTCGTCTTTGATCCTGACAAATTCCGAATCCTTCATCCTGCGTTTTCGGATGAAGTTAAATTTCCGGACGAAACACTGCAGTTCTACTTTGATTTGGCGGTGGAGTTTGTAGGGAATACAGACGCCGACAGCTTTGCTCCCTATGATCCGGACAACAAGATCTATACAAGGGAGCGCCTTCTTGATCTTGCAACCTGCCACCTGCTGACACTCAGCCAGCAGCCGAACGGTCAGGTTGGCAGGATTGCTAGTGCTACGCAGGGAAGTGTGAGTACCAGCTTTGACCTTCTGAAAACGAATACTTTTGTCGGAGATTGGTGGGCTCAAACCCAATGCGGCGCCATGTACTGGACCCTGACGGCCAAATATCGAATTGGCGGCAGAGTTTATCCGGGAAACAATTACCATCCGTGGGGATGATGATGGGCATCAACATCACATCTAACAATGCTTTCAAAAAGCTGTCAGAGAAGCTCAAGGCCGACGCCAATAAAAAGCTTGAGATCGGAATAATGATTCCGGACATTGCCAGCATTGGGATGTATTTGGAATATGGGTGGACTCAATCAGTGACGAGTAAGCAAGGACACTATCTGTCAGCTCAGCTAGGGCTTCCTCCGAACAGTAAATTCACGACCCTGTACATGCCTCCGCGTCCGTTTATGCGAGCCACCTACGCTCAAAAACGAATGGATTGGCAGGAGAAATTTAGGTCCCGCTTCCTAAAAACTTTCGACATAAAGCATTCGTTAGGAGTCATGGGGCAAATGGCTACCGATGACATCAAGCAAACGATTCGAGAAGCAGGTATTCCTGCTGGTTCATTTCCTAAACGATCAGATCTAACGATGGCACTGATGCAGGCAAGAGGAGAAATGGACAAGGCTAAGAAGGCTAAAGGGAAAGGCACTCCGCCTAACAACGTGATGACTACAAAGCCTCTAACGCTGAGTGGCGTCCTGCAAAGCTCAATAACTTGGAAGGTTTCCTAATGTCTCTCAACCTACACGCAATTGTCCGCCAGGCAATTAACGCCAACTACGCGGACGAGACTTTTAAGCTGTATCGATCGGTCGGCCAAAAGAATGTAGGAGGGATTGTCCAAGCGTATTACGCACCAGCAGAGGAGATCCAAGGGAATTTTCAAAGCGAAGGCGATAGTGCGTTGGATCATGCCAACTTAGCCGGACAGAACACCATTATCCGGCGCCTGTACCTCTACGCATCGAGCGACCAGAAGGAGCGGCCTTGGGCAATCTATAGGCCCTTAGCAAGGTCGGGAGATTATGTCGAAGACTCCAAGGGAGGTCAGTGGCTGATCACTGCGGTGATCGAGGATTTTTCGGACGCAGGTTGGGAAGCGGTCCGCTGCACATTCCAAACCACGCCTCAGAAGCTGAACATCGTAGAGGATGAAGATGAAAGCACAAAACCTGACCCCGAACATCCGGACAGCGATCCAGGAGTTTCTTGAGATATTTGCAGTTCCGGACGTGGCGCCGGAAAACATTTTCTACGGTAATCAGAACAATCTGGCATTGCCTCCTGAGGGGAACGATTACGTCATCTATTCCTACATCTCAAGCGTCCGACACGGGACGAGTGCCGAGGATTGGACGAAAGACCAAACCGATGACAATGTTTACCTCTCAACGACTACAGAAGTCTTGGTTCAGGTCGATTGCTATGCATCGACTTTAAACGGCTCCGACGGAATGAATGCCATGCTGAGGGCTCAGGCCTTGGAGACTGTATGCAGGTCTCAAGTAGGCGTGCAGTTCTTTGTTGACAGAGGAATAAGTCTTCTTCATGCAGACGACCCAAGAGACACAACTATCGTCGGGGACTCTGACAACTATGTCAGGAGATCCACGCTGATGATTCACCTCAGCATGCAGAGCCAGATCAAAGTTTCGATGGGATTCTTTAGTGCGGTTGATGTTGACCTAAAAAACGTTGATGTGAGCTACCCACCGAAGGAAAAGGAATGAATGAGCAACTTGCTTTCAAACTTGGGCGTGCATTCAAACTAGGAATGATGTACGGATTGGGAAGGACCTATGCAGATCTTGGAAAAGCAAGGGATGCAGAAAAAGATCCGGAAGAGTGGATAACGTCCAAGGGCACCCATATTCCTGTTGGTAAGTCAGGAAAGTTAGAAGGGAAAGTAGGGGAAAAGATAGAACGACAGGCTCAAAAAAATCAAAAATTTAAATTGGATGATTTCACTCGAGACCTTGACGGAGGAAAAAGTCCCAGAGCAGTTCTCAAAGAAGCAGCTCAGTCTTTAAAGGGTTCATATTCTGTCAGTCTTCCCGGTATTGGGATGGGCAAAGTGATCCTTGGAAAAAGCTTCGTTGACGAGAGTGGGAAGTACCTCTATACAGGAGAGGGTAAGACGAATCCTAAAAAGAGAAAAGAAATTGCCAAACGTCAGCTGTATGGAATGTCAAATCTCGAGACGATTCTTTCTGATGGCGTTAGGACAAAATGGTCTAACGATCCAGCCCATCATGAAGACCGTGATTTCATAACGATTTATAAAAAACTTCCCTATCAAGGTAGGGAGGTCGTGTTTGGTGTCGATATAAGCCGAAAGAAGGACACACCAAAGGATAAAGAAAAACAGATTTACAATGTCGGAAACTCAAGGAACCAAGGGTTTACCAAGAAACAGAAACACTCGGTGATTCCTATCAAGCACGCAAAAGATGAATTCGTTCCGGAAAGTTATGAGATTGTAGGAATCCGGAGTTGAAAACAGAAAACCCGACTTATCTAGGTGATGGTCTTCACAGAGCTAGAGTTCATCGGGTTTTTAATTTCAGGCCCTCTAGGAAGGTCAAGGACCGACTTCCCTCAGGCCGCCTGAAAAATCTAGGTGTGATTTTAACAACAGATAAGCCTAAAGACAATAGTTTGTAGTCTTTTAGAGAAAAAATAGCCCCGATCAGTTGGTAGCTGAGCGGGGTTTGAGTTAACTGATTGCAAGGGAATCAGTCAATATGAACATTTTACACGACCTAGCGGAGGCCCTAACCATGGTCACTGCCGTTCATTTGTATGCAGCTCTTCCCGTTTACCTAATCGGTTACGGGCTCGCAGTTTGGGTGATTGCGAAAGCGATTAAGGCTGTAAAGGATATTTTCAAATAAATGAGTTTCTGGTGTGGCTCATAGCCGCTCCATAAAAAATATCGTCGGCGCCATCTGGCGCTTTTTTATTTTGAGGAAAAAATATGTCAATCAATGCTAATCGATTGGTTTCTATCACCCCTCGCATCATTGGAGCTGGGAGCGCCGATCTTGAAACAAATGGTCTGCTGCTGACCCAGAATGCTCTGATTCCTGCAGATTCTCCGGCACTGGAATTTGTGACCGCTGCCGCTGTCGGGAATTATTTTGGTGCTGAATCTCCTGAGGCTGACTTTGCTAATCAGTACTTCTCCGGAGTGAACAATCAGCAGAGAGCGATTCAGCGTCTTTTTGTAGCCCGCAGAATCAATGCAGATGCCGCCGCTTGGATTAAGTCTGCTCCGATCACTGCTCAACTGTCTGAACTGACCGCGATTAAGACCGGATCCCTGACGATTTCGGTCAACGGCACAGAAAAAGAAGTCGTGAACCTCGACTTCTCCACGGCTACGTCTTTCAGTGACGTTGCAACTGAGCTGGCTTCTGCAGTCGGAGCGGTTTCCGGCGCTTTTAACTCTGATCAAAATGCCATCATCCTGACTACAACAGAAACAGGCGATACCGCTTCAATCTCCTTCGCGACAAAGGCGACCACTGGAACGGATGTATCTGCATTGCTCGGATTGACGGAGGATTCCGGCGCCGTTCTCTCTCAAGGCGCTGATGCTCTGACACCGGCTCAGAACATGAACCTTGTCACCTCTGTTTCTCGCAATTGGGTCGGATTCACAACTCTTTATGCAACAGAGGTGGCTGAGGCTTCCGCTTTAGCGGCTTGGGCCGACATTGATGATGACTATGTGTACTTTGATTGGTCCACAGACACAAAGATGCTGGATCAATCTACCCAGTCCACAACGAAAGCCGCCCAATTAGCTGAAAGCAATTACAACTGTTTGGCGATGGTTTACGGTACCGCTCAGGATGCCGCGGCCTTCCTTGCAGTCGGTGCTTCTATTGATTGGTCTGCAATTCAGGGTATCAAGACATGGTTCGCAAAATCTGCTTCCGGAATTAAGGCCTCCGTTCTCAGCGACGAAGTGGCCGAAGCATTGGATGATCTCAGGGTTAATTACGTGGGCGCATTCGCAACACGTAACGCGGAGTTTGATTTCATCAACCGAGGCTGTCTGCTCTCCGGAATTTATCAATGGATTGACGCTCTGTACGGAATGATCTGGTTCAAGGCCCGCATCCAGCGTCAGATCATGGACGGGTTCGCGGCTATCAATCGTGCTCCCTACAACGCCACCGGATTTGCTTATATCGAGGCATGGTTGCTCGATCCCATCAACGATGCCAAGCGTAATGGCGTAATTGATACAGGACTGGCTCTGTCCAACTCGCAGGTTCAGCAGTTGCTGACGGAAACCAACAATCCGACGATTAAGCAAGACCTCTACTCTAAAGGCTATTGGTATTTGATTGAGGCTCCTTCCGCAAATGTGAGAACCCAAAGAGGAAGTCCGAGACTTGGATTATTTTTCACCTACGCCGGCAGTGTCCAACGAATCGAAATGCCACTGACCGCTGTCATGTAATCGAATTTCACAACCGCAAAGACCCGTCGTGAGGCGGGTTTTTCATTTAGGAATGAATAAGAAATGAAACCGAAATTAGATATCACATCCGCCAATGCGTCAGCAGTTATGACGATTGAAGAGCTGTATCCGAACGGTCTGAAGCTGGAAAGATTCTCCACAGATGCGGCTATCGTTGCCGATTCCCAGCAGGTTGCCGAGACCCGTATGGGCGTAGACGGCTTTATGGCGGCGGGCGTTACTCCGAACATCTACCCCGTAACGATCACGCTGGATGCCAACTCTCCGACTGCGACTGCATTCACTACGCTCTACGAAGCAATGAGCGCCAACAAACAGCTCTATGTTTGCAATCTGACAGTAAAGATCCCGTCTATCGGCAAGACCTACCAGTTCTCAAATGGTGTGCTGCAGACAGCAAATCCGATGCCGGCACTGAATAAAGTCCTGGCGCCGACAACCTGGGTATTCCACTTCGAATCCATGGAGCGTATCTAAAAAATGAAGGAACCAAAAGTTATCAAATTGGAAGACGGCGGTAATCAGCTGACCTTCAAGATTTATCCGTTTCCTGCAACTAAAGCTGAAGATCTAATGATTCGAATTGCTTTGATGACGGGCAAGAACCTCGATATTGAGAGCGAAATGGGATACAAAGACGTGATCAAAGCGCTTGTAAGTGTTCCTCATGTAGAAGCCAAGGCCCTTTTAGATGAACTGCTTTCCGAGGTCTACAAGGTGGATGGTAAGAGCGAGATCAAATTCTCCTTCGATGACGCAGACGGTTATATCTCTAGCCCGTTGACAATTCTCAAACTCAGAATTGAAAGCTTCAAGGCGAACTTCGGTTTTTTTCCCGACTTGATACGCCAGTTCTCCCCCGCCGTGCAGAATTCTTAGCCGATTGTGCCAAGGTTAGAGGCGTAGCAGTCACAACTCAGCTATCGCCTCTGATCTCTCGTTTAATCAACGGAGGCATGGCGTCCTTGGTCGAGCTTCAGACACAACTAACGCTGGAAGATGCCTACGCATTAGACGAGGCACTTTTGATTAAGAACTACAACTCATGGGTGGCGCAAAAGAGCGCTTAAGAACATGGCTCAAAAGACCGACTCTTTAGTAATTGATGTATCCGTCAACTCGAATGACGTAGTTAAATTCTTCGAGCTGATGTCTGAGAAGCTGAATCAGTTGCTCGGATTTGCTCAGGAGGCAGGCGCAAAGCTTGACGCTCTGGGAGAAGGCTCTGACGGTATCAAAGAGGTCTCTTCTTCTATAAATGAGGCTGGACAAAACGCCAAGAAAACCTCTAAAGATTTAGAGAACGTTGGAACGAGCGGTAAGAAAGCAGGGAAGGATGTTTCAAAGGCTTCAAAGGATGCATCGAAATCTCTTTCTCAGCTGGATTCGATGGCGAAACAAGTCTTTTCCGCCATTAAGAGTTACGCTGCTCCGCTGGCCGCTATGTTTGGTGCCAAATTCATGTTTGGCAATTACATAGATGAAGGCTCCAAGCTCGACGACATCTCTAAAAAAGTCCGGATGAATGTGTCCGAAATTGATGCGTGGCGAAAAGCGAACGTAGCAGCAGGAGGAAGCGCCGAGGCATTCACTCAGGCTATGCAAGCCTTCACTGAGCGCACCGGAGCAAGCGGTGAAGTTTTCCTTCGTATGGGAAAGCAGCTCAACGGCATGACTGGTGCCCAAGCAAACTACGCTCTGAAATACCTCGGACTGACCCGTGAAAGTGCCGCCGTTTTTCTGCAAAACAACAAGCAGATGGGGGAGCTGGTAGAGACATATCGAAAACTCGCTTTAACGCCTAAGGATGCAGAGAATGCCAGACGCTTCAAAATTTCGTGGCAAGTGACCGGAATGGCGATTCAAAGTATCGGTAATGGAATTGCGAAATTTTTCCTTCCGTACATTGAGAAGGCCGTCAAGGTTTTCGGCGACGCCTCTTTGTTTATTGGAGAGCATAGCCAATTTATCAAAATTGCGTTAACCAGTATTGCTACAGCAGCGGCATTGGCGTTTGGGCCTAAATCTGCCCTTATGATGGCGGGCAAGCTGCTCGGTCTTCTAGCCAGTCCGATTGGTCTTCTTATTGCAGGAGTTCTCCTGCTTGCCGGGGCTATCGATGACTTAATTGTCTTCGCCAAAGGCGGACCGAGCGTATTTGAAGATTTCCTGAAATCTGTAGGCTATACGGACGATCAGATCAAAGGAATCCGCAAGTCGTTTCAGGACGCTTGGAAGTCAATCTCAGACCTTTTAGACAAACTTTCACCGCTCAAAGACATGTTCCTGCAGGCCTTCGGGGACGTGGTTGTGGCAGCCATAACAGCGGTCGTGGGGTTTATCGGGGATTTAGCGAAGAACATTGCGAACCTGATAAATACCGTTCCAAAGATGAAAGAAAATTTCGTAAAGGCAGGAAACGAAATTAAAGCCGTCTGGGACGGGATTTTTAATTGGTTTGAAGAAAAATTCAAAATCTTCACAGATTGGGAAATGCCGGACTGGGTTTCTAAGTCTGCAAACGTTGTGGGCGGATGGTTCGGTTTTGGTGACGATAAGAAGGCACTAGTTACAGCACCTCCGGGAGCTCAGGCCGGCGCCGCCGCTTCGATTGTTCCTAGGGCTTCCTCTTCGGTTATCAACGCGCCGATGAAGACGGATGTCAGCATTACGATTCAAGGTAATGCCGATCCTAAAGCCGTACATGACGCCGCCTACCGTGCGGTCATGGAAGGTCAGGGAGATTATGAGGATATGCTGCAGAATGCGGCCAGCGGATATCGTCAAGGTGGTGGTTAAATGGCTAGTCTAAACTCTGTAATGTCCATGGGATGGGCGGTAGTCGGAAATAACCTTCTGCCGTTCGTTCCGTACACCTCTATTGGAGCAGTTGATGCAGATAAATCTTCAAGGGTTCCTACAGAGCCCATTGAAAACGGCCAGCTGGCAGCATTCAACATTGTGCGGGAACCTGAGCGGGTTAATGTAGAGTTTTTATTTAACGGTAATTACGCCATTCAGGTTTTGGCCCTTGCCATGCTTGATAGGCGATTAAACAGTACCGACACCTGCACGATATTTAGCCCTGCCAAAATTTGGCGAAATATGGCGCTCGATCACTATGATTTTTCCCGAACTCAAACGACGGGCGCCTCAATGCTCAACGTTCACGCTTCGTTTGTTGAAATTGTCTCTGTAAACCTAAGCCGGCAAAAAACCTCGTACTCGCCCAAGCGTGCAACTTCGGCCAATAAGGTGAACACAGGGCAAGCTCAAGTAAAACCAGGGATTGCTAAGGATATTACGGATCGGATTAGAGGATGGAAAAAATGAACCAAATCGTTATAAGTGCTCTTCCGTTCCAAGAGTTCTCATGTGTTCTTGACGGTCAAAACTGCGTTATCCGGTTACGACAAGTTGCCGAATACCTCTTTTGTGACCTGATGGTTGAGGGTGTCCAGATATTCGCTGGGCGCCGATGTTGTGTAGGCACCGACATCAATTGTTATCCGACGCCTCTATTTTCGGGGCGTTTGTTTTTTGTCGATACCTTAGGGAACTCGGACCCTCAATACGAGGGGCTCAATTCGCGATGGATATTGATTTACGAGGAGGCAGGAAATGCCGTCACTACTGCCGGAAATTGATAAAAACACAACGTACACGCAAAAAGAGGTAGCTGTAACTATCACGCTGGACGGTCAAGAGGCGGTCACGTTTCAGGGATTTGCCGTTAAGTGTACGGTCGACAAGTCCGGATGTCCTGCATTTCCTAAGGCTCAGGTAGAACTTAAAGGGCTGTCGTTAACCACGATGGAGCGGCTGACCCATTTAGGTTTTAAGTCATTTTCGTTGAAGCGAAACAAAATCAATGTTTCTGCCGGAGAGAAGGGAAAAACTCTGTCGGTTATCTTCAAGGGCGAAATAATTAACGCCTGGGCGGATTTCAATGCTGCTCCTTCTCCGACTTTTAAGATCGAAGCTAATTGCGGACTATTTCCCGCACTGATTCCTCAGCCGCCAATTTCTGTTAACGGAAATCAAACGGTCGCAGGCTTAATTGACCAGATCTCAAAAGAGATCGGCTACACACTTGAGAATAACGACATCACAGCTTCAATCAAGGACTGCATCATTGAAGGCGATCCGGTTACGAAAATGAGACGAATTGCCGGAGCAGTGGGGGCCAATCTGATTTTTGACGATGACAAGGTGGTGCTCGTTGAAAAACACGGAATCCGGAAGACTCAGGGATCTATTCCCTTGATTAACGCAATGAATGGGATGATCGGGTATCCGACATTTTCCAATAACGGAATCAACGTCACAACGTTCTTTAGGCCGGATCTGCGGATCGGAGCAAATTTCAAATTAGAGACGATAGTCCCAAGAGCATCCGGAACTTGGAAGATCACGGGGCTTCGACATGAGCTCAGTGCAAACGATCCTGGTGCTCAGGCGTGGAAAACGAGCATTACAGCAATCTATCCGAGGTGGTGAGGTCGATGAGTAATCAAGAATTCAGTGCAAACTATGATGATTTTGCAGGCTCTAATCCCATAAATGCCCTAGAGTTTTTCGTAAAGTCGATCCTTTCTAAGACTGTCTATACTGCGTTTCCGGTCACGGTAACGGCAGTCGAGAGGGCAGGCACAGAGGCCGGCGCCGGGTATGTTACGGCCAAACCGTTGCTAAAGCCTATGAATGTACAGGCTCAAGGGATTGAGGTGACAACGATTCCTAAACTGCCGTACTTTCGTCTGCAGCATGGTACCGCCGCCATCGTTTGTGATCCAAAAGTAGGGGACGTGGGCTTAGCTGTTGTTGCCAAACACGATATTTCAAATGTGAACGGAGACAACACGTCTAAAGTTCCTGCGACCTTTAGAGAGTTCGATCCATCTGATTCTTTCTATATCGGAGGATTCTGGGGAAAAGCTCCGGAAGTCTTTATTCATTTGGAAGATGAAGGGACTATCAAGATTAAAGCTCCGACAAAGATCACGATGGAGGCGCCGGAGTGTGAGGTTAATGCGAGCACCAGTTTCACAGTCAACTCTGCTCAGATCAATTTGAACGGTCCGATTTCCGGCGGTGGTTCTGGCGGCGCTGATGCAACATTCACAGGTGATGTAAATGCGAAGGGCATCAGCCTCACCAGCCACACGCACACAGGTGTTCAAAGCGGGAATTCAAGCACCGGCGCCCCGCAATAAATGAGGAAGTTAGATCATGCCGCATACAGCAAAAACCGCTCTTCTGAATCCTCAGTCGTGGGATCTTCAGCTGACGAAAGAAGGGAACATCCTTTTAACGTCCGGAGCTTTGGCAATAGCCCAGAACTTAGCTAATGAGATTCGGTTGTGGACGAACGATGCTTACTTCCAGCAGGCCAACGGCATTGCATGGAAGGAAGCCCAGCTCGCGAAAAAGCTGGATTCCTCCGTCCTTGCTCAATTGATTCATGAGGCTGGAAATAGGGTTGATGGTGTGAGGTCAGTTGATTCTGTGGACATTACCGAGTTCGATGAGGAAACGAGGACACTCCACGGAGAGATCACGATAACGACAGCGCAGGACGAAACAGTTTCTTTTGTGTTCTAAAAAATTATGGCTCAAATCATTTTTAATCCTTTGGTCGGCATAGAACTGCCGAGTACGCAAGAGATTCGTTCCGATCTCGGAACCAGGATCCAGCAGGCTTTTCAAACATCGCCAACTGATCCGCTCCTGAATATTGAGCCCAGTTCGCCAATGGGACAGGTTCTTGATCTGATCGTGGCCGAAATCGAGGCTAAAAACTCTGAGATTCTTTTCCTGTCGAACATGGTCAACCCGGATCTCGCAACAGGAAAGTTTTTAGATGCTCTGGCGGCTCTTTACGGTTTAGATCGCAAAATCTCCGAACCTACAGTTGTCAATTGCGTGCTGACAGGCTTGAAGGGAACAGTGATCCCCTATGGTGCGATCGCGCAAGATTCCCTTGGCAATCAGTACAGACATTCGGCCGCAGCAGGTGCGCGAATTGGAGACACCGGAAGCGTCACAACAACCTTTACCGCTATTGAACACGGCCCGCTAGAAGTAGCCGCCGGTGCAGTAAACAGAATCGTCACAACGATTGCCGGATGGGACACTATTAACAATCCTGCCGCAGGTGTTGTTGGACGCGATGAGGAAACAGACGCAGAACTTAGAAACCGCATGGTCGAAAGTTATGCTGTCAACGCCACCGGATATGTTGAAGCGATCGAGGCGAATCTGGCCGCGTTAGAAGGTGTTCTCGATGTCAGAGTTTTAGAGAATCCGACGAATGCAGTCATTACGCAGTTCGGTGTGAGCATCAATCCTCATTCCATTCTGGTCGCCATCGTTGGCGGAGAGGATGAGCAGATCGCTCAAACGATCTACCAGCGTAAGGATGCAGGCTGTGGGACTACCGGAAGCTATCAGGTTTCCTACACGGACTCCAGGTTCTACAACGCTACCTACGTGTACAACATTGTCAGACCTCAGAATCAAGCCTTGAAGGTTAAGATCGAATTCTTTGCTACTTCAATGAATCCGACTGAGAAAAACAACGTCATTCAGGCTGTAATCAATGACGTTCTTGGACAAGGTTCAAATGATCGCGTTTCATTGGCGTCGACTGTCTACGCTTCTCGGTTCTATGCCGCAATTCAGTCAGCGACAGCGGTTCCGGTTGCATCCATCCAAGTAGCTTTAGGGACAGGTGCTTTCGGATCCAGTGTCCAAATTCCTGCGAATGTGGAGCCTACGATTCAGGAGTCCGATGTCTCTCTGGTATTCCAGACAGGAGGCTAACGATGGCTGATTCTGCAACTTGGCGGAACATTCTGAGTGTCGAGGATTTCAGAAAACTCTCAAATGTCCGATCGTTGATTTCTATTGCGCTCCAGTCGCAGTATTCGCACTCCGAGCGATACCGACAATTAGGGTTACTTTTCAATGCCGAATTAGACGCGTCCCCTCAACTGGACGCGTTTTTTAATTTCATCTTGAACCCTGGGACAGCTTCTGGGGTTTGGCTGGATTGGTGGGGCAAACGTGTAGGCGTGAATCGAAACCTTGTAATTGATGGGCAGGACACACGACTGGATGATGAGTTTTTCAGATTCTTGATTTTTTATCGGGCTGTTGTGAATGTTTCGAACTCAACGGCTGAAACCATCAATTCTTTGCTGACCCGTCTTATTGGACTTCCAGCATTCGTAAACGATTATCAGGACATGACCATCAACATCCGAATTGTGGGGGAGCCGAATTCAGTTCAAATCGCGATTCTCAAAAACTACGGACTGTTGAATAGGCCTGCGGGCGTTCTGGCAAATGTCGAAGCCGTTGTGCCAAACACATTGGTCTTTGGTTTCTACGGATCAAAACTTCTTCCCTTCAATCAGGGCGTATTCAATCCTTCAAAGGTTATTGATATATGAGCAACTATCCTAAATTTCAAATTCCCGGAGTTGTGGCAGCTAACGGGGAATACACGATTCCTCCCTTAACTCCAACCGAAGCGGGAACCGGGCGATTGTCTGTACAGGAGGGCTGGGGTCAGGTCAATGCTGTTCCGATTGAACAGGGCGGTATTCCGCCGCACAAAGCAGACTTCAACGGTGTCTTGTTCCTTTTATCTCAATTTGCAGTGTGGTTCCAGCAAGGTGGAATCATGAACTACTCTGCCCTACTGGATTACGAGGTTGGCAATGAGGTCATGCAGAACGGAACAAAGTACCGATGTCTGCAGCCAAACGGCCCTCATTCAACGGCAGTAGCTCCCGGAACGAACAGAGCAGTTTGGAAAAATATTGATATCACTGTGCCGGCCGGCGCCGTTGTTCCTTTTTACAACGTAACTCTTGGAGGGTCAGCTAACAGGAATCCTATCTTTTGGGGATCTACACAAGCTGATGTTGGCTGGGTTTTATGTGACGGAGGCTCGGACGGCAGTGGAGGAACGGTACCAAACTTAGTAGGAAAGTTTGTTAAGGGATCCCTTCCTAAGGATGCGGGCGCTACAGGAGGATCTGCAACGATTGAAATTCCGAGTCTGTCTGTAAATGGAACCATTGGCGGAACGGCACTTACTGTCGCACAGTTACCCGCTCATTCTCACGGAGCAAGCACAGGAGGTGCGGGTGATCATACTCACTCTAAAGGAAGTATGAACATAACTGGCACCTTTGGCGGATGGGATTGCCAAGGTGGTCTCGATGGTGGAGGTGCCTTTTACGTGGAAAGTTATGGTAACTGGAAGGATGCTGGAGGTTCATTCAAAGATGATGTTCTTCGCCGAGTTGGTTTTAATGCCGCGAATGCTTGGACGGGAACTACCTCAACGAATGGGAACCATGTCCACACTGTATCGGTGGGAAATACGGGAAGCGGACAAACGCACACTCATCCACTAACTGCAAATGTAAGCATCTCTGGCGTTACCAATGAGCCGCCTTTTTACACACTGGCCTATTTTCTGCGATTGCCGGAGTAATTGAACATGGCAAAAACGAAATTTCAATTTCATTACACGCCTACAGGAACAGGCGTGATCAGCGGTCCAGAGGTTCTGAAGCAGACGGAAGATGCAATTAACGATGTCGGAGCTTATGCTGATCAAGCTTCTGATAATTCTTCGGAGGCCCTATCGATTGCAAAGGAAGCTCGTCAAACGGCTCAAACAGCCAATTCAACCTCTTCTAACGCCTTAGCTCAGGCTAACGCTGCTAACGAAAAAGTTGAGACGCTGAAACAAACGGTCGATGACTGGGATGCTGACATCCAAACATCGATCGCGCAGTCGAAGTCGGCGATTGATGCATCTACGATTGCAGTAAATACCTCGAATTCAGCTCAAGCGTCAGCAGCGGCCGCACAAACGGCGGCTCAAAGTTCTGCCGCCAGCGCTCAAACGGCGGAAAACAACGCGGCTCAAGCAGTCCAAACAGCTCAGACTGCCCAACAAGCCGCAGAGACAGCTCAAGGCAACGCAGAAACGGCACAGACGGCTGCACAAACAGCTCAAACAGCAGCACAAACGGCAGAGTCCAAGGCTGTGGAGGCGGCTTCCAATGCCTATGCAGTTCGAGTAATTGATCAGGTTTTAACGGCTTCCGGAACTATCCAGATTGCTGATTTAAAACCTCAAGGAAATATAAAAGCTGGAGACACGGTAGTTGGCACAGATGGCCGAATGTTTCGGATAACTTCCGTAAACGCCACAGCAGGTACCGCGCTTTTATCGGCAGACTACACAGACTTAACGCCTTCTGTTTCTTACGAAGCTCCTCAAACCTTGTCAGCTACTCAACAAAATACGGCGAGAAGCAATATCGGTTTCAGTGCAGGAGTCGACAGTTGGGCTGACGATAGTTTTAACGATAGGACTGATGATTACTTATGCCCGATTCTTGAAGAATTGATCCTCGAGAACGGTGGCACTCAGCAAGAAATCGATGACATAAAGAATGCCCAGACAGGACAAGACACTGGAACAGAGAATCCTTAATTAAAGAAAAAGTATGAAGACACTTGAAGAAGTCAAGCAAGAGATGCTTTCAAGGGCAATGAATCGACCTTTGTCTAAATATTCACTAAAAGACTCTGATGGGAGGATTGCAGTTTCGTCCAATTCTCCCGGACAACATGCATTCATCGATGCTAAGGATGAAGCTTTTGCTCAAAGCCATTACACCTTGTCAGAAAAATTTAAACGAGAAGACGGGACCATTATCAAATATTGGAAATTAGAACCCAGTCCTAAGGGATATTTCCAGAGTGCCGATGGGGACTATTATCTTTCAACTGAGCTTCCGGAACTGGATGATGACTTCGTGAAACAGCAGTATGAGCAGGAGGTCAGAGGGGAGCGCAATGCTCGAATCTCAGACACTGATCGATACGTTCAGCTCCCGGATATAACAGTTCAATCTGCCGCAAGAACTAAGCGATCTCAATTGACAGAAGAGGACAGAAAAGCATTGTTAGATTACCGGCAAGAACTCAAGGATCTTCCAGAGAAACAAGGATTCCCATTTGTCGATTACCCGGAATTTCCCACAGCTTTGGCTTATGAATTAGAGCAGGCAGTCAGCGATCGTAGTTCCATCAAACAGAGAGGTTTCTTTCATGCTTAAAGAATTGGCAAGTTTGTTGTGTAGTTTGTTTGTGCCCCGCAGAGCTGTAAGTCTTAGCGGCGGGGGGGGGTAAAATAATCTATGGAGAAAATCTTTCCACTGTTGGTCTAACTGATTTTTCTGAATCTGTAACAGCAACCTCTCTACCTTACGTTGTTCCATTTGATGGGTATGCAGTAATTTCGTGGCAGGCAGTTTGGTCAGGTTCTCCCACCTTTGCTTGGTTCCCAATCCTATTTAATAGCCACAACGTACATACGACAGTCGAAACAGAAGGGCTGTCTTATGTGTTTTCTTTTCCGGTAAAGAAGGGAGTAACGATATCTGCAGGCGATATTAAAAACGCAAAGATAATCCAGGTAACGGTTTACAAAATTAAGTAATAGCTCGGGCTCCTTGTCCGGGCGAGGAGTCAAAATGCTAAAACAACTTATTCAAAAGCTACTCGATAGCCGAACGACCCCAGAGGAGGCGGGGCATTCTGCTATGCCTAGCACAACAAAAACGATATTTCTCAGCAAAGACGAAACTGTCGGTTCTTGGGGAATACTCAATGCGGGGATAGCTCCTGACGATGGATATTTATTCGTCAATGCTAGTGCTGAGGACAATACGAATAGCGAAGTCAGAGCGCAACTTGGCAATATTTTTCATGTGTCTGCACAAGCACCTGCACCCAAAGGTTTAGGGGTCGCAATCCCCGTGAGCAAAGGAGCCACATATTCGGTAGAAGGAGCCTTCGTTTCACACATCACAGTAGGATTTGTCAAGGTAATCGGGGGGGGGTATAAACGCCTTGTTCGGAGGTCTCTATTATGCTTAAGGACCTCATGCAACTATTTGCAGAAACTTTTCTCAAGAGCAAAAGATCTTGGGTTGCAGAACAGTGTGCTCCGATTGTCCGCAATGGCACTAACATTCCTTGCACGAGTACCACCGACTTCTTTAGCTATGTTGCGCCATGCAACGGCTGGGCAACCTCTCGAAGCAATTCAAGCACAGTCTCAGCTCTTGAAATTCAAGTCGAGAATGGACAGATGGCGCTTGCCTCCGTCCTCAACGGAAACACCGCAGGGAGTGGTCTTTGCTGTTACGTCAAAAAAGGAACCACTGTTAAATTCTTATGCCGAGGTGGAAAGACTTCGGATTATTCTATTTGGTTCTACAAAGCAAGTTCAGACGCTTAATTCTTTGGCAGGAGGCGCGTTATGCTAAAAAATCTAATGCGGCTCCTTTTGTCCAAGTTTTACAGCAAAAAAGAATCTGAGGCGGTGGGACATCAGGCTATGCCGTCCGTATCCGTTATAACTCTATCTCCAACAACGAGTAGTGTTACTGGGTGGGCTCCTGTTTACGAAGGGATTGCGCCTACAGATGGTTATGCTGCTATAAGATTCACAGCAGATTCCGATAATTGCATCGCCGCAGCACAGACGACCAACGTAAACACATTCTCAACTCCACAAGTTAAAGGAGATGTCTTAATGGCTGCCTGCCCAGTGGCTAAAGGACAACCCTTTGGACTGTACGCTCGGGAAGCACATAATATCGCGTGTTGGTTTACTAAAACCATCGGGGGGGGGTATCTTAGTAAAACTTTCTCAGTGTTTAGCACCGGAGGTAAGTTATGCTTAAACAGCTTATCTCATTGTTTGCTGAGAAATTTATTACGTCTCGCTCTGAATGGGTCGGCGGTCAAGGGTATCCGTCAAGTAATCAGACGACCTTCTCTTTGCAAAAAGACACTTGGGGTAAATACGTGGCACCAACAGATGGATATTTCTTCGTTAAAGAAAATAACGCTGAAGGCATTGCAAACGTGTCTATCTACACGCCGGATATGTACGTTTCTTGCGTTGGAAAAGACTGGATACGCTTGTTTATTCCCGTTCGCAAAGGCCAAGAAGTTTCTTACTACTTTAATGTTAGAGACGGAGCCTCAAGCAGTTCAACAACATTTGCTTTTGCAAAGTCTGTCGGAGCGTCATAACCATCTTGTAACAGGAGGATCATTATGCTGAAAAGTTTATTGAGCCTCCTATTGTCATTGTTTTATTCAAAGTCTGAGTCGGCGAAGGTGGCCAGCCAATCACTTCCTAACGAGCTAGATTTCACATCCGTTACGCTTAACACAAGTCAACCTGATACTTTTGCAGCACCTTATGATGGGTATTTGTGTATCGTCGTAGACACTGGAGGCAGTATCAATGTTTGGGGAGATGGCCTACAAAGTTCTAATTATTCTCTGAACAACGGCCAGAGCAAACTATTTGTTCCAATGCGAAAAGGGAACATTATCGGTTACAGCATTTCCGGAAGGCTTCTCTTCGGAAAATTTTATAGGCTAGTCGGGGGGGGGTATAGTGCTATTGAGAAACTTATCCGTAGCGGAGGTGCATTATGCTTAAGCAACTTGTACAACTCTTTGCGGAGAAGTTCCTTACTAACAAAAAGGAATGGGTCGGTAGTAATGCCTTTCCTGCTCTCTTGCCTACAATTCTTGCACGAGGTCCAACTGCATTACCAAGCAACACAGCAGTATCATCTTTTGTCGCGCCTTACGACGGCTATATATCTGCACAAGTTTCTGCCAAAAGCCCAAACGTTAAAGGCGTATGGATTGAATACGCGGGTATGCGATTGTGGCAAGGTGCGATTGAAGGAACATGGGCTGGAGGAATTGTTCCTGTCAAGAAAGGGACTTCATTCTCGGTCACATTCAGGTACGAGAGCGTACAAAATACCGACTTCCCAGTTGTTAAGTTTTACCCGAGCGTCGGTAGTCAAAACTAACTTCAGCGTTGGAGGTGCGTTATGTTAAAAGCGCTTCTCCAACAACTTCTAATCGCTTTCCGTGGTAGCCATAAATCGGTACCGTTCTATAGAAGCACGATTTATCAAACTGGACAATTCACGTCCTCGGTTTCTAACCAGACGTTTCTAACCTACACAGCGCCCAGTGATGGTTATCTTGTTCTCCAGATTGCTCAGGACACTTCGGTAGAGTACGTAATGCTAACCATGAGACGAGAGACGCTGGATATTGCACAGGCTTACAACGGGGGATGGGGTTGGCCAGTTGTTACTTCTCCAGTTAAGAAGGGAGAGGAATACACGTTCCTCTACAAAATAACAGGTGGAAATCCGGCCAAGCTTAGCTATCACTTAAATTTCTTTTCTTACTTGAATTAATCGTTCCGCCCCTCCTCGCGAGGGGCTTTCTTTTTTTATCTACATATCGGAGGAAACATGCATCTACAAAATCGACGACATAGGGAGATTGAGGGATGTGGGATCAATTTTTAAGCCGTTTGAATAGTTTTGATCCCGGAGTTCTCAAGAGTTTCTTTTTAACTATCGCCGGCTGTTTCACATCTCTGATCAGCAGTCTCATGGGAGAACATCAAAACCTCTTCTATTGGCTGTTTGGGTTTGTTGTCTTTGACTACCTTAGTGGGATCGTGGCCGCGGCTAGGACCGGAACTTGGTCGAGCCGGGTAGGTCTAAAAGGATTGATCCGGAAATTCATCATCCTCATGGTTGCTATCGGATTCCACGGGGTGGATCAGATATTCAATGAACCATGGATTGGGGCCTGGGCAATTGGTGCTCTTTCTCTGAATGAATTGATTTCAATCCTCGAAAACGTTGAGAAGGCTGGGTTTGGTCAGATCATTCCTCAACGCGTAAGAGACATGTTGGAAACCGTCCAAACGGAACATGAAAAACGCATCAAAGAAAAAGTCCATTTAGGAGAAAGTCAAAATGAATGAGGAAAAATTACCGTTTTCGCAATGGAATCCGCTTATTGCAGAAGATTTTGTGAAGAAGTGGGAAGGTCTGCGATTGAAAGCTTATCGATGTCCGGGAGGAGTTCTTACTATTGGCTATGGACACACAAAAGGCGTGAAACCAGGCCAGTCAATCTCAAGACAAGAAGCAGAGAAATTGCTTCGCGATGACTTGATTGAGCACGCCGAGGGCTTAGCTCCTTACGTTACTTGCAAACTGACCGCAGGACAGTACATCGCATTATTAGATTTGGCATTTAACTTGGGTGTGAGCGCAGTTGCCAAATCTAAGACCCTCGGATATTTGAATTCCGGGAAACTCGACTTGGCAAAAGAGGGATTCCGATCCTTTGCAAAGAAGAAAATCAGAGATAGGAACGGCAATCTGGTTAAGGATGAGCACGGAAAACAGATGTACGAAATCCTCCCAGGGCTGATGAATCGCCGAGAAGATGAGGTGAAATTGATGTGATGAATCCTTTTGAATTGGTAAAGATGGGCGCCGGCGCTTTGTTAGTTGCTGGCGCTTATGTTTTCGGTCTTCACAATGGTCAGAATTCTGAGCAGTTGAAAATTGCTCGAACTCAAATCTCGGAACTCACGGTTACAGTCAAAGACTATGAGACACAATACAAAAATCAGGCTATCGCTCTCGCAGAGATGCGTGCTGCTGAATCTAACGCTCGCGCTGACTCTGACCGCTTGCGCTCCCGCATCACCAGTCTTGAAAAAAGAGCCAAGACCTCTGCCGATAGAGACACAGTTCGATGTTTGCAGTTGGCAGCAGAATGTCGACGATTACTGCAAGAGGTTCGAGGACCTATTGAATACTGTAGAAAAGCGCTACAGTAGCAGGTAAACCCAGAAGGAGGAGCAATGTCGGATATTAAAAAATCTGCTGAAATTTCACCGGACGGTCTATATCGTTACTCCCTAGAACGCACATGGGACGAAGGCAAACCGACTGTCCTCTTTGTCTGTCTGAATCCGTCCACTGCTGATGCTGTAGAAGATGATGCGACAGTCCGCCGTATGATCAATTTTGCCCGTCAATTTGGCGCAGGCCGTCTTCTAGTTGGCAACCTTTTTGCCTTCAGATCAAAAAAACAGAATGACCTTATCAAGGCTACGGATCCAGTCGGACCTGAGAATGACAAGTATTTGGACAAACTTATTAAGTCAGCAGATATTGTCGTAGCGGCCTGGGGAAACTTTGGGTCCTATCTTGATCGAAGTTCTCAGTTTAGAAAAAAGTTCCGAAGGCACAATATTAAATGTTTGGCTATGAATGAGGGTGGAGAGCCAAGGCATCCGCTTTACGTACCGGAAGGAACTAAGCTTAGGGACATGTGGTAATTGATCTAAGCAGATAAAGATTTAACTTTTCTTCAAGAAATGGGAGAAACTATGACGAACGATTTAGAAAAATACGGGATTAAAAACAGTGAACGAACTCCGTGCGAAATCTGGACCCGGGTGATGGGCTACCATCGTCCGATTTCTTCTTTCAATATCGGTAAGCAGGGAGAAGTCGCTGAACGCAGATATTTTGATGAGAAGAAGTGCTGCTGTCGCAAATAGAAAAGCAAAGAGACGCTCGGAGCGTCTCTCGCCGACCGCACAGCTGCGACCCATTTAGATCTATTATAAATAGATGATTTTTTCTTTCGAACTAGGATGATCTGGGTCTCTCTTGAGGCCCTTTAGATTTTCTTAGACAATCCTCTGAGGTAGGCACAGAGGTAGGCAAATTGATTCACTCCTCTAAATCCCTTGTCCTGCAACGATGTCTAATTCCAGTTGGGGCCACCACCTCTTTTCTCCTTTTTATAAAAAAGGTTCCACTAATCAAATTAAAAAACTTGCAAGCATCGCAGTTTTGACGTTTTTTATTTTTTTTATTGCCAGCCGGGTTTCCCTCAAGATAATAATAAATAACAAGATTTTGAGGTAGGCATGCAGAGTATTACTCGTGAAATTTACATAGTCTTGGAAAATATGTAATCCAGCTGACTATCCTTTGAAAAATACAACGTCTACCAGTTTATTTTCTTGAACGAGAAATATTTGCTAAGGTGTACAGAGTTGGCCCATGAGTTGTTTAAGAGAGTTCCCCGCGTAAGCGGGGATGAACCATGAAATTATTTAGGTTTTCTTTCAGTTTAGGAGAGTTCCTCGCGTAAGCGGGGATGAACCGCAAGTTGGTCTAGAAGGAGAGAGCGGAGCGAAGATTTCCCCGCGTAAGCGGGGTTAAAAACTTAACAACCATGGGCCGCTCAAACCCGTTGAATGGGAGAGCGGAAGCACTTTCCACCGATTATTCCTTGCCTTGTGAGGAGTGATCGGCTTATTTTGCTGTTAACATTGAATCCACAGGCCGGGCTGGTCGAGACTGCCAGCCTCCCCGGTATGAGGTCTTGATGTTGGTCGCGACACTACTCACACAACGTTCGAAGACGAGATCATTTCTTTGATTCCGCCCAATTTTTTGTGACTTCTTATATCTTCTTCGTTTTATTTTCAAAAGAGCCTAGCGACCCCATACCTATTCATGGCAGAGTGAATGAAGCTCAGCTTCATGGGTTGTAAAATAACCTTTTTTACGTATTTATTAAATAAATAGATAAATGGCAGAGTGTCAGGATTTTGCGCAATTTGGTTTGGCCCCGAATTTGCTTTCAGCTATTACACGGATGGGGTATACCCAACCCACAGCAATTCAGTGTACAGCGATTCCAGTGGTTCTTCAGGGTCGCGACGTCATGGGTGCCGCCCAGACAGGAACAGGTAAAACAGCCAGTTTTGGTCTGCCCGTCTTGCAAAAACTTCTGCCACTAGCCAATACAAGTACATCTCCGGCACGCCATCCTGTACGTGTTTTGATTCTTTCTCCGACAAGAGAGTTGGCAGATCAAACCGCAGAGGCACTTTCAAATTACGCAGCTGACACACCTATTCGAATTGGCGTTGTTTATGGCGGCGTCGATATCAAACCTCAGGCAGAGGCATTAAGAAGAGGTGTCGAGATTTTGATCGCTACTCCCGGCCGTTTATTGGATCATCTGGAGCAGAGAAATACAAATCTGAATCAGTGCGGCATCGTCATCTTAGATGAGGCCGACCGTATGTTGGATATGGGCTTTCTGCCGGATATTTCCAGGATCCTGAATGCGCTTCCCAAAAAACGTCAGAATTTGATGTTCTCCGCCACATTCTCACCTGAAATCAAAAGACTGGCCGGAAATTTCTTGACTGATCCTGTTGTTATCGAGGTAGCTCGCCAAAACGCTACTGCTGCCACCATCAAACAAGAAGTCTTTTCAGTAAACGAGCTTCAAAAAACTGATGCACTTGTAGAGCTTCTGAAAACCCGCGGAGAAGACTCCGACGGTAAACCGCTCCAGACAATCGTATTCGTCAATGCAAAATTGACAGCTCGCAGATTGGCACGTGAATTAGAGAAATGCGGATTCAACGCTGATGCAATTCACGGAGACAAAACCCAAGAAGAGCGCTTGAAGCTGTTGAAAGATTTCAAGGATGGAACCTTAAATATCATGGTGGCGACTGATGTCGCAGCCCGTGGTTTGGATATAGCCGAGCTTCCGCTCGTGATTAATTACGACGTTCCATTTGTTCCTGAGGACTACGTTCATCGAATCGGCAGAACAGGCCGCGCAGGGAGCTCAGGTTTGGCATTAATGCTCGTTACGGACAAGGATAGAAAGAGTTTCGATGCAATTCGAAAACTAACCAAAGTTAATCTTGTTCCGCAGGAACTTGATCCTGAACCTCGCAAGAGAGCAAGATTTCCACGAAAGTTTTCCTCAAGTACAGATACTTGGAAAGCACCTCGCAAGCCTGAGGATCCATTTTTCTCACAGCCCTATGTTCCGGGTCGCACATCTGTAAAGAAGACTGTTCAGCAAAACTTCTCAAGACAGGCTTCCGGAGAAAAGAGGGAAGTTGCTGTCCTTCTTGGCGGAACCGGACGTCGAAATTAGGCAGAGATTTGAAATCTCACCCTCCAACGCTGCACTGCCTCTGAATAAAACTCCTCGAGCGTATCGAAAGTAAAAGGTTTGAATCCGAGATGAGTCCACGCATGTGCGGCTTCTTCTTCGGGCCTGCTTCGATCAATCGCCGGAGCCAATGTCTGTTTAGAGAGCTTATTCCCGTTTTTGTCTAGCACAAGCGGAATGTGCATGTAAGCAGGGGTAGGCAGGCCTAATGCTTTTTGCAGCAGGATTTGTCGCGGTGTGTTATCGATCAAGTCAGCACCGCGGACGACGTGTGTCACGTCCTGGAATCCGTCATCGACGACAACGGCGAGTTGATAGGCCCAGAGTCCGTCGGCTCTCCGAATAACAAAATCACCGACTTCCTTCGAAACGTTCTGTTTAAACGTTCCCTGCCATCTGTCCGGGAAAGAGACGACTCCGTCATCTACAAGAAAACGCCACGCACGAATTGGGGCTCCGCCCGTTCCGTGGCGACAAGTTCCTGGATAGACGCCCTGTGGCAAACCTGCGGCTGCGCAGGCAGCTTCAATGCTCTTGCGAGTACAAGCACACCCATACGCTAGACCTTTACCGATTAACAGATCGAGGGCCTCTTGATAAGCGTCATATCGAGTTGATTGTCTGAGTATCGGACGATCTGAATGAAGTTTGAATGCCTCGATAGTTTCGAGCTGATCCTCTGCCGCCCATGCAGGTTCACGTGGCGGATCAATGTCTTCGACACGAATAATCCACGTACCTCTATGAGCCCTGGCATCGAGGTAGCTCGCAAGAAGACAGGCTAAGCTTCCGGCGTGTAGATGACCGGTAGGGGATGGGGCAAAGCGTCCGACGTAATGACTCAAAAAAATCTCCTCAAACTAATAATGAAATTTTAGTCTGAAGAGATTATGAGTTCACTCTTCCTTTTTCTTCTTCGGAGGAGGATTTTCAATCATAGACTGCGGGACTCCAATGATGGCTGCAGCCTGTGCGGGAGGAACATGTTGCGCCGGCGGAACTTGTCCGATGGCTTTTGCACTCACAGAAGGGTCTGCTGCTCCAACATGACCTGTGGGCGAAGGTGCTTGCAAATTGGAAGGTACAGAAGCGGTGGTTCCGGAAACCTGAGCATTGAATGCGACCGGCGCCGGAGTCGGAGAGACAGTAACACCGTAGGACGGTCCAGGCATCACGATGCCGTTGGCAACACAGGCGTCATTGATGGCGTTCAAAAAAGATGCCTCGAGTCGATACGGCTCCATCAACTCAATCGGATCGACCCAAACGACAAGCTCAACGTTAATGCCGAAATTGCCGAAACCGGTAATTCCGCATTCGACCTCATGAAGCGGGTCGGGCTTAATACAGTAGGGAACCGAGACGGCTGCCTTTTCAATGATTTCTTTAACCTTGCGGAAGTCAATGCCGTATGGAATTGAGAAGGGATAAATCTTGCGAACGCCTCGGCGGTCCATCGTGAAATTGGTAAACGATCCGTTAATCAGAGAAGCGTTCGGAATGATGATTGCCTGACCCGTCGGCGTCACGATGCGCGTAGCGCGAATGGTGATCATGGTCACTCGACCGATATGACCGCTCGGTGTGGCAATAATATCGCCCAAGCTCACGGCGCGTTCGGAAATCAGAATCAAACCGGCAACCGAGTTATTAACGATGGTCTGCAATCCGAAGCCGATGCCCACAGATAAGGCGGAAACTAAGATTGCCAAATGTGTGATCGGGAGACCGATCATCGACAGGCCCATCAGAATACCGATCGCCAATATGCCCCAATGAATGAAGCGGGCGAACATCGAAAGGGATTCGGGACGTACGGAATTGTGGCGAGAGCCGAATTTCTTAATGCTTTCTTCGCTAAGCTTGCCGAGCCAGTAGGCAACAAGAAAAACGAGGCAGAATTCGAGAATATCGAACGTATCGATTTGACTGCCGCCAGCTGTAAATAACGGCACATGTAGGGGTTGGAGTATCGCTTCAGAGCCGTTCAGTATTTTGTCCAAAAAAGAATCCATGATTTGTTTTCGGTGTTTTGGTAGAACTTCAGCATAAAAAAGAGCGCCGTAAAAAAGCGCTCTTTTGTCTCAAATCGGATACAAAACTTTAGCGAGAAGCTTCTAAAGATTTTTCAAGAAAATCTGACAAGTCCGTGACTTCCTCGATACACAAATCATGTCCGACCCCGTCGTAGCCCTTGGACCAGAGATCCGTTGCCCCGAGTTTTCTGAGTTCCTTGACGCTGATTTCGGGATACACGGGAGGTACGTCATTGTCTTCTTTTCCATAGGTCAAGAAAATCGGAGAAAGGATGCCCTGACCTACATGCTCAATATCGTCAGCAGACTCAATGGGCAGATAGCCGCTCAGGCAGAAGATGCCGCCGATCGGACGATCGAGTTTCAGGGCCGTGTAAAGCGCAACGCAGCCGCCCTGTGAGAAACCACCTAAGAAGATTCGATCCCGTCTAATGCCTTTCGTCTCTTCCAAGGCAATTAAACGCTCTGCAATACGGGCGCTTTCAACAAGTGCCGGTTCGTCGCTGGCACCGACTCCGTCGGTATCGAGAAGGTCAAACCAGCCGCGCATCAAAAAACCTTTATTTGCTGTGATCGCACGTTCAGGCGCAGTCGGAAGAATCAAACGAGCCTGTTCAACGGGCGCGCCGCATGCGGCAAGTTCTTCTCTGAAGTGTTCGAAGTCCGATCCGTCGCTGCCCAAGCCGTGAAGCATGATGATGGCGCTATCTGCTTTGCCTTCCTTCGGGTCAATGATTTTTGCATCAATGACATGAGGCTGAGGTGCAGATTTTGGGCGGAAAGCCTTAACGACATTGGGACGGGTTTCAAGGGCCGGACCGCCGATTAAATCAATACAGTAGGGCACTGCCGCAAAAATGCCGTGGATGCCCTTTGACGGAATACCTTCTAGGGTTTCAGCGATGGCCTTTGGCTGTCCCGGAAGGTTAATGATCAAAGCGGCATGATCTTCGATTTCGCGCAGCACGCCGACCTGACGGGACAAAATCGCGGTCGGCACAAAGGCAAGAGAGACCGCACGCATTTGCTCTCCGAATCCCGGAAGGGTACGAGTAGCCACAGCCAACGTGGCTTCCGGCGTCACATCGCGGCGAGAGGGACCAGTCCCTCCGGTTGTCAAAATCAAATCACAGTTTTCCTGATCACAAAGTTCCTTGAGCGTTGCCTCGATAAGCGGCTGTTCATCAGGAATGAGTTTTTCCACAACCTCATAATCAGAAAGCAGGGCTTTTGCCAGCCATTCTTTCAGAGAGGGAATGCCTTTGTCCTGATAAGTGCCGGAAGAGGCACGGTCGGAAATGGAAACCAGACCGATTTTTGCTTTGCTATTCTTCATCGTCTTCCTCCTCGGTGACTTCCAACACGATCGGAGGAAGAACCATTGCGTAGATCAGTTTGAAGAGTGCGCGGGCGGATTTCGGAGGCTTGTTGCCTTCGGCTTCTTTACGAGCATTGCGGATAAGCTGACGAACTTCCTGAACATTGACGTCAGGGAACTGAGCAATAAATTTTGTCAGAGCGGCATCATCTGCAATCAACGCATCTCTCAGACGTTCACTCTTGTGAAGCGCGGCGACGGCCGCTTTATCGTTGCCGGTGGCTCGGTCGATGGCCTGACGAACAGCATCTCCGTCTAAGGCTCTCATGTATTTGCCGATGAGCTGGAGCTGACGGCGTTTGGCGCCGAAGGAGGGAACACGGTGATACTCCTCAATGGCTTTAAGAATGACTTCGGGAAGTTCAATTTTTGCCAGCGTTTCGGCACCCAGTGTGGTCAGCTCTTTACCGAGATCCTGCAGATGCTCGGCCCTTCTTTTCAATTCACTTTTGCTCGGACCGCTGTACTCTTCTTCAAGGTTTTCGTTTGTATTCTTCATATTAGCCTGTCCTTCTTTAGTAAGATTTGCATCAAGCGCTATCATAATCTCCAATCTTTAGTTTCCGCGTCAAAATATGAGTCAAACTCCCACAATAAGTAGCTCAGAAGAGCTTTGTTCCTTGGTTTCGTATGCTTTAGACACAGCGCTTTCTCTAGGTGCAACTGCCGCCGCGGTAGAAGTCAGTGAAGAGAAGGGGACATGTGTCACGGTAAGAAACCAAGAAACGGAATCCATTGAACACACCCATGACAGAGATTTCGGAATTACTGTCTATCTTGGTAAATCAAAGGCTGTGGCTTCCAGCGGAGACTTTCGCAAGGTGTCGATCTTAAGAACGGTCAAAGCGGCGCTTGATATGGCGCGCTACACCACACCGGATGAATGCAACGGCCTGCCGGATAAGGACCGACTTTGCACGAATCCTCGTCAGCTCGATCTCTTCCATCCATGGGACATCTCGATTGAAGAACAAGTTCAAAAGGCTGTTGAAGCAGAAAAAGCAGCATTGGATGTCGATAAACGCGTGGTGAATTCCGACGGTGCAATGGTTACGACAACAATCGGTTCGTTTATTTTGGGAAACACCGAAGGCTTTTTGCACGGCTATCCTTTTAGCGACCATTCGATTGACACCTCAGTGATCGCCGAGGATGAGAATGGTATGCAGGTGGGCTCCTGGCACACCTCCGGCGTTTCGTCAATGGATTTGCTCTCGCCGCAGCAGGTCGGCATGATCGCCGGTCAAAGAGCTGTAGACCATCTGTCTGCACGCGGTTTAGCGACCCGCAAGTGCCCGGTCGTTTTTGAAGCACCGGTTGCTAAGAGCTTATTCAGAACCTTTGTTCATGCGGCAAGCGGTTCTGCGTTGTACCGCAAGACCTCCTTCCTCGAAGGAATGCTCGATAAACCGATTTTCCCCGATCATCTTTCCATTTTGGAAAATCCATTCATCCCGCGTTACTGGGGCTCGGCGCCGTTTGACGATGAGGGAGTTCGCCCGTCTGAACGCCTGGTCGTTGACCACGGTGTGCTGAGCGGTCTTTTCCTGAGCAGCTATTCGGCTCGTAAGTTGGGAATGACAACGACCGGAAATGCCGGCGGTCCTTATAACCTCATCTTCTCCGAAGCACCGGAGGCTTCCGAAAAAACGCTTTCTGCATTGCTCTCACGCATGGGAACGGGCCTCTTGGTCACCGAGCTGATCGGGCAGGGCGTCAATTACACCACGGGAGATTTCTCTAAAGGCGCATCTGGTTTTTGGGTGGAAAACGGCAGGATCGCTTACCCGGTAGAAGGTATTACGGTTGCCGGCAATCTCAAAGACATTTTCATGTCCTTTGAAGCGATGTCGGACGATGTAGATTTGAACGGATGTTACCTCAACGGATCGGTGCTGATCAGAGAAATGACCGTTGCCGGTAATTCTTAAGTCTGCAAAAAGCCGATCCTGCTAATTTCTTTACAGAAGTCCAAAATATTTCTTTCAAATTATTACAATTGAGGACCGATAACTAAAGAATCTTGCAGGAGAAAAAATGCAGAAAAAAGATATTGACTGGAGCAAATTAGGCTTCGGCTATACACCGACGGATTATCGCTTCGAAGCTCACTGGAAAGACGGCAAATGGGATGAAGGTAAGATGATTACTGATCCCAACATCGAACTGTCTGAAGCTGCCTGCGTGTTTCATTATGCTCAGTGCTGTTTTGAGGGCTTAAAGGCTTATACAACGGTCAAAGGCGACATCGTTACCTTCCGTCCTGATTTGAACGCAGAACGTATGATGGACAGTGCCGAACGTCTGGAAATGCCGGCTTTCCCGAAAGAAAAATTCATTCAGGCCGTCAAAGACGTTGTCGCAGCCAACGCGGCTTGGGTTCCGCCTTACGGCACCGGCGCAACACTGTACATCCGCCCGGTCATGATCGGCTCCGGTCCTCAGATCGGTGTGGCACCGGCTCATGAGTTTATCTTCAGAATTTTCGTGATGCCGGTCGGCGCATATTTCAAAGGCGCTATCAAGCCGCTTAAGCTGACAGTTCCTGAATTTGACCGTGCTGCTCCCCGCGGAACAGGCCATATCAAAGCCGGCCTGAACTATGCCATGAGCCTGCATCCCACAATGGAAGCTCATCGTCACGGTTATGCCGAAAACATTTACCTTGATCCGGCTACTCGTACCTACATTGAAGAAACCGGCGGCGCTAACTTAATCTTCGTCGACAAGGAAGGCACGATCATTGTTCCGAAGTCCGATTCCATCCTTCCTTCCGTCACACGCCGCTCTTTAATCGAAGTGGCTAAGAGATTGGGCTACAAAGTGGTTGAACGCCCTGTTAAATTAGCCGAACTCAAAGATATGGCCGAAGGCGCACTTTGCGGCACGGCTGCTGTCTTAGCTCCGATCGGCATGGTCAACACTCCTGACGGCGATATCTACTTCCCGTCCGGCATGGAAAAAATGGGCCCTGTCTGCACCAAGCTCAGAGAAACACTGACCGGTATCCAGATGGGCGAAATCGAAGGCCCCGAAGGCTGGGTCGTTAAGATTGACGCTGAATAATTTTTGCTGAACCGCAAAAGCAAACGCCCGGAGAATCCGGGCGTTTTGCGTTGAAGCTTGGGAACTTTCGGGTTCCCGTGCATTCAGGAATTACTTATGAGCGCGGTTTTTAAGACGCTCTTTCCAAATGCCGACCTGCTTTGCAACCTGAGAAGGTGCTGTGCCGCCGGTATGGTTGCGGGAAGCAATAGAGCCTTCGAGGGTCAGGCTGTCATAAACATCTTCACCGACTTTATCGCTGAATTCTCTTAATTCCTCAAGCGTGAGGTCGTGCAGACCGCAGCCTTTCTCGGAAGCGAGGCGTACAGCGCAACCGACGGCTTCGTGAGCGTCACGGAAGGGCAGGCCTTTGCGAACGAGGTAGTCTGCAAAGTCCGTGGCAGTCGGATAGCCGAGCATGACAGCTTCACGCATACGGGCTTTGTTGACCTGGATGCCGGGGATCATTTCGATGAAAGCGCGCAGAGTGTCTTTGACGGTATCAATCGTGTCAAAGAGCGGTTCTTTGTCTTCCTGGTTGTCCTTGTTGTAGGCAAGCGGCTGTCCCTTCATCAGCATCAGAAGCCCCATCAGGTGACCGACTACGCGTCCGGATTTGCCGCGGGCAGCTTCCGGAACGTCCGGATTCTTTTTCTGCGGCATGATGGAGGAACCCGTCGTGAATCTGTCGGGCAGCATGATGTATGCGAAGTTAGTGTTCATCCAGTAGATGAGCTCTTCGGACATACGGGAAATGTGGATCATGATGAGCGAAGCGCAGGAGCAGAACTCAATCGCGAAATCACGGTCGCTGACGGAGTCCAGAGAGTTCTGAGTGACGCCTTCAAATCCGAGGAGTTCAGCCGTGTACTCACGGTCGATCGGATAAGTGGTACCGGCGAGCGCTGCAGCGCCGAGCGGAGAACGGTTTACGCGTTTGCGGCAGTCAGCCAAGCGTTCGCGGTCGCGCTCGAACATTTCGGCATAAGCCAGGCAGTGGTGGCCGAGCGTGACGGGCTGAGCAACCTGCATGTGGGTGTAGCCTGGCATGATGGTGTCGATGTTCTTTTCGGCAACCGTCAGCAGGGACTCCTGCAGATGAGAGAGAAGATCCATGATCTGGTCGATCTCATTGCGCAGGTACAAACGAATGTCTAAAGCAACTTGGTCATTACGGCTGCGGCCGGTATGAAGGCGCTTGCCGGCGTCTCCGACAAGTTCCGTTAGGCGGGCTTCAATGTTGAGGTGCACATCTTCGAGTTCAAGCTTCCACTCGAAGCGGTTTTCTTTGATTTCCTGAAGGATCTGACGCATACCGCGTTCGATGTCGTTCAAATCGTCTTTGGAAATAATGCCGCATTTGGCAAGCATCTTGGCATGGGCCACGGAGCCTGCGATATCGGCTTCGGCCATACGCTTGTCAAAGTTCACGCTGGCGGTGTAACGAAGGACAAATTCGGCCATAGGCTCAGAAAAGCGTCCGCTCCAAGCTTCTTTTTTGGAGGCAAGCGGATCGGCATGAACTGAGAGAGGATTGTGTTGGGCCATAACTTTTGCAGTCAGTAATGAAAAAAGGTCAATTATAGCTAGTAATGACTCAATTGTCGGGTAACGGTTTGTCTACAAAAGAATTTCTTTGTTTTTCGACCTGTTTTTTAAGCGCGATTGTTAAGGTCTGTATAACGCGGTTCTTGCCCGAATTGTTAAACTCCTACTCATTCTTTGTATTTCTCTAAAAAGTTAAAAAATGACTCAGCAAGATCATCTGGTTATTGCCACTCGCGAAAGCCCGCTGGCGCTTTGGCAGGCAAAGTACGTTCAGAGCTGCCTTAAAGAAAAATTTCCCGAGCTTGATGTTCAGCTTTTAGGTTTAACAACCAAAGGTGACAAAATTTTGGACGTCACGCTGTCCAAGATCGGCGGAAAAGGTTTGTTCGTCAAAGAACTTGAAGCCGCGATGCTTGAAGGCAAAGCTCAAATCGCCGTCCATAGTCTGAAAGATGTTCCGATGGATCTGCTTGAGCCGTTTACTCTGGCAGCAGTGATGGTCCGCGAAGACCCGCGCGACGCAGTCGTTTCTCATAAATATGCCTCTTTAGAAGAGATGCCGGCCGGAAGCGTTGTCGGCACCTCCAGCCTTCGTCGTGAACTGATGGTTCGCTCCCGTTTCCCGCACCTCAAAGTCGAGATGATTCGCGGCAACGTAGGCACCCGCCTTTCTAAGCTCGACAACGGCCAGTACGACACCCTCGTGATGGCAGCCGCCGGTCTGAAGCGCCTCGGCTTATCCGATCGCATTCGTTCGATCATTCCGCCTGAAGTTTCTCTTCCGGCACCGGGGCAAGGCGCTATCGGTATCGAAGCCGTTGAAAACGACGAAATGACGCAAAAATACGTTGAAGCGCTCAACGATGAAGATACTCGTCTCTGCTCCCAGGCCGAAAGAGCGGTTTCCAGAGCGCTGGGAGGTTCCTGCCAGGTTCCTCTGGCTGCCTACGCCACTATTGATGACGGTCAGATGTTCCTCCGTGCACTTGTCGGCAACCATATGACCGGAGAGTTTGTGACGGCTGAATATACGGGTCCGGCTAACGAGCCTGAAGAAAATGCCCGCAAAGTGCTGGACCAGCTGATCGAAAAAGGCGCTAAACGTCTTCTGAAAGAAGTGCTCGGAAAGTAATGCGCACGATCCTCAACATGAAGCCGGGGCCCGGCGGGCGTCGGCTTCAGAAAGAACTGGAAGCAAAAACCTCCGGTTCCGTTTACTGGCCGGTTTTTACCTTTGATCGTTCCGAAGATTACGAAGAAAGCGTCAAAGAAATTCTCGAAGGAGCTGAAAGAGGCGCGCTGCTTATTCTTGTGAGTCCGACGACGGTCAGCTTCATGAAGGACATTTTTCCGCAGCTTCCTGAATCCGTCCGCTTTGCCTGTGTCGGCGAACCGACCGCTAAAGCTTTGACCGCGGCTTTTCCTGCAGCACGCAAAATTTTTTTCCCGCATGGGAGCTCTTTAGAAAGCGGTTCAGAGTTGCTTTTTGAACTCCTCTTGGAAGAAGGTCTTCCTTCGGAAGTTGTCCTCATTCGAGGCGACACGGGGCGTCAGTTCCTGATTGACGCGCTGCGGGATAAAGATGTTCCCGTGACCGTGGCACCTATCTATAAAAGAATCCCGCTGAAGGTTTCAGACGATCAAAAGCGATGGATCGGACGCGGAGAAGCGCCGGTGATTTATCTAACGAGCACGGACGCTATACGGATTCTTGAAGAGAACGTCGGGGATGAGGGTCGTGAATGGCTGCAATCTGCCTCGGTACTGACGATCCATCCTCGCATTCAAGAGCATCTCATTGAGGAGGGTTTCAAGAACGTGGAGTTGGTGGAATCTCACTGCAGCGGACTTGCCGATAAATTGCTCTCCTTGGCAGAGCAAGTTAGTAACGATTAAAATTAACAGATTATTTCCTAATTAATGAAGGTTGGAAAAATATTATGGATATGAGCAAAATCAGCGCAGGAAAAGACCTGCCGCACGATTTCAATGTTGTGATTGAAATCCCCGCACAGAGCGACCCCGTCAAGTACGAAGTAGACAAAGAAAGCGGCGCTCTTCTGGTCGACCGTTTCATCGGCACTTCCATGCGTTATCCTGCAAACTACGGCTTCATTCCTCAGACTCTCGGTGATGACGGTGACCCCGTTGACGTTTGCGTGATTACTCCGTTCCCCCTGCTGGCCGGCTCCGTAATCCGCTGCCGTCCGCTCGGCATGCTCCTGATGGAAGACGAAAGCGGCGGTGACATGAAGATGCTTGCCGTTCCGGTTCAGAAGCTGACTCCGCGCTACAACAAGATCCAGACCATCGATGATGTTCCTGAAGATTATCTTGCTCAGATCCGCCACTTCTTTGAACACTACAAAGATCTGGAAAAAGGCAAGTGGGCTAAGGTATCCGGCTGGACAGGTCCTGAAGAAGCCTGCAAGGTGATCATGAAAGGCGTTGAAGCTTACAACAACGCTAAGTAGTCTTTCGATCCCTGCTTTTTAGGATGAGGCCCGGGCAATTTGCTCGGGTTTTCTGTTTTTGGTCCTCTCTAAGCACTCGCAGGGCTGTTTGTTTTGTATGATCTGAATCATTAGGTTTGATGTCCGTAAATGATGAGGAGGTTTCCGGATGAATGAAAAAGTAGTGGTCTCAATGGCGCAGCTAAATCAAACTGCCGGTGATTTGGAAGGAAACTTTCGACGAATCGCCGAAGCCGCGGAAAAGGCAAAGCATTCGGATATCCTGGTGACCCCTGAACTTTCTTTATGCGGCTATCCGCCGGAAGACTTATTGTTCCTGGACAGTTTTTTAGAAGACTGTGCAAGAAAGCTCAATGAGCTCGTTGAGTATTCAACTCGTTTTCCGAAACTGCATATTCTTGCAGGCTATCCGCTAAAAGACTCCGATCGTTTATATAACGTCGTCTCCGTCATTCTCAACGGCCAAATCCTTCTTACCTATCGAAAGAAAAATCTTCCTAACTACGGCGTCTTTGATGAGGAGCGCTATTTCACGCCCGGAGAGGAGGATGTGTGCACCTTTGATGTCGGAGATACGCGCTTCGGCGTCAATATTTGTGAAGACATTTGGTTCCCAGAAGCCCCTTCTCAGGCTAAAGGGCAGGGCGCGCAGGTGCTCTTAATTGCCAATGCTTCCCCATTTGAAGAGGGAAAAGAAGAACAACGGCTGGATATGGTTCGCCGCCATGTGAATGCCATCGGAATGGATGTATGTTACGTCAATATGTGCGGCGCTCAGGACGAAATCGTTTTTGACGGAGAAACGTTTGCCTGCTCGGCTGATGAGGTCCTGGCTCGGGCGCCGCACATGAAAGAGTCTTTGCTCACGGTAGAGGTCAAAAAAGGCAAAATTTGCCGCGGTGAGGTTTCTCAGCCCCTGTCTGATCTTGCCGTGCTGTACGAAGCCTTAGTTGTAAGCATGCGGGACTACATCAATAAGAACGGATTTAAGGGCGTAGTGCTCGGCCTCTCAGGGGGCGTGGATTCTGCGCTGGTTCTTAAGATCGCGGTGGACGCCGTCGGCAAGGATAAAGTGCTCGCCGTGATGATGCCGTCCGTCTATACCTCTTCATTAAGCCGCGGTGACGCGGCCAAATTGGCTTCTCGTTTGGGCGTACGCCTTGAGACGATTTCAATTCAGGACGGCTACACGGCATTTGAATTTATGCTGGCTAAGCAGTTCAACGGAATGCCGCACGATGTTACTGAAGAAAACCTTCAGGCACGTATCCGCGGTGTCATTCTGATGGCCATTTCCAATAAATTCGGCTCGATGGTGGCTACGACCGGGAATAAGAGCGAAATGGCGGTCGGTTATTCGACTCTATACGGCGATCTGGCCGGCGGTTTTGCCGTAATTAAAGACGTCTACAAAACTCAGGTCTACGCTTTGTGCCGCTGGATTAACGAATGCAATAAAGAAAATCCGGTTTTTCCGGAGACCATTCTGACTCGCGCCCCGAGTGCGGAGCTGAGGGAAAACCAAAAGGATCAGGACTCACTGCCGGATTATGCCGTGCTCGATGAGATTCTTCGCCGCTTTATCGAAGATCGAGAGGGACCGGAAGAGATTGCCGCCGCCGGCTTTGATCGAGCCGTAGTAGATAAGGTATTACGAATGGTCAGCCGTGCGGAATATAAGCGCCGTCAGTCTCCGATCGGCCCCAAGGTGACAAAAGTCGCTTTCGGACGGGATTGGCGGTTCCCGGTCACCAATAAATACAGACTTTAAGAGTAAAATTTCTGAAAAAATTTCGGGAGAAAAAATGAAACAAGTCGTCGCTATTATCAAGCCCTTCAAACTTGACGAAGTGAGAGAGGCACTCGCAGAAATCGGTGTTCAGGGGATGACCGTGACCGAGGTCAAAGGTTTTGGCCGTCAGAAAGGACATACCGAGCTTTATCGCGGTGCGGAATACGTGGTGGACTTTCTGCCCAAGATGAAGATTGAGTGCGTGGTCGACGACTCTCTGGTCAACATGGCGGTTGAAGCGATTATGAAAACCGCCAGGACCAACAAAATCGGTGATGGAAAGATTTTCGTGATGCCGGTCGAAGAGGTGATCCGAATCAGAACTGGTGAAACCGGAAACGCTGCCGTCTAATACAACAAAAGACCGATGCCCTAAAAGCATCGGTCGAATTGTTTTTGCTGCCGGTTAAGGCGCTAAAAGAATATAAACGGCGCCCGCTCCTCCGTCGTAAGGCGGAGCCTGCACAAAGGCAAGTACCTCTTTTCGCTGAGCCAGCCAAACCGGAACCTTTTCTTTTAAAACAGGCTTTCGTCCTGCAGAGCCGAATCCTTGTCCGTGGATGATTCGCACGGCCCGGTGGCCGGCTTTTCTTTCCTCGTTTAAGAATTCCACCAGAAGCAGTCTGGCTTCCTCGGACGTGTAGCCGTGAAGATCCAAGGTGCCTTTGATGGACCAGGCGCCTTGATGCAGTTTCTTGGGAACATCGGGCGCCATGGAAGGTGCCCGATAAGACAGCCGTTCATCCGAATCCAGCAGGTGATCGATACTGATGTTGTCGGACAAAGAGTCTTCGAGCACCGCTTTTTCGTCGGCGTAGCGCTGACGAGGAATGGGCGCCGGCTTCGGCAAGGCGTGGAAGACTTTATCTTCCCTGCCTATTTTTTTTTTGACTCCGAGTTCTTTCATTGCATTTTCGAACTCGTGAGCTTTAGCCGCAGCTTCTTTACGCTTTTGTTCCTTTTCGGCAGCGATTCTTGCTTCTTCTTCCTGTTTGACTTTCAGTTGTTCCTTCAAGCCCATCAGAGAAGCAAAAGACTCTTTATCGACATTCATTTCCGTTAATCAACCAAACCGTTTGTTTCTAAATAGTTTAAGGCGTCCAGAGCAGCCATACAGCCGGAAGCAGCGCTGGTAATGGCCTGACGGTAAACCTGGTCCTGGCAGTCGCCGGCGGCAAAGACACCCGGGATGTTGGTTGCCTGAGCAGCGCCGGAGGCAATACCCTTAGTGACGATGTAACCGTGGTTCATCTCCAGCTGGCCTTCGAACATCTTGGTGTTGGGGGAGTGGCCGATGGCAATGAAAACGCCCATAACCGGAATATCTTCCTTTTCACCGGTCTTGAGGTTGTTTAAACGGACGCCGGTCACACCGGTCTTGTCACCCAGGATTTCGTCGAGCGTGCAGAACTCGTGGAGGACGATCTTGCCTTCGGCCGCGACGGCTTTAAGACGATCTACCATGATTTTTTCAGCGCGATACTGGTCGCGGCGGTGGATCATGTGAACCTTGGAAGCGATACCGGCAAGGTAGATGGCTTCTTTAATTGCAGAGTCGCCGCCGCCGACGATGGCAACTTCCTGGTTGCGGTAGAAGAAACCGTCGCAGGTTGCGCAGGCGGAAACGCCTTTGCCCTTGAATTCCTCTTCACTGGGAAGGCCGAGATACTTAGCGCTTGCGCCTGTAGCAATAATCAAAGCGTCGCAAGTGTAGTTGCCGTTGTTGCCGACCAGGCGGATCGGTTTTTCGTTCAGATGGGCTTCTGTGATTTCATCGAAAACGATTCTGGTTTCAAAGCGTTCGGCATGTTCGAGCATGCGCTGCATGAGCTCCGGACCCATCACGCCTTTGGGATCGCCGGGCCAGTTGTCGACTTCAGTCGTTGTTGTCAGCTGGCCGCCTTGCTCCATGCCTGTAATGAGAGTAGGTTTTAAGTTAGCGCGGGCTGCATAAACGGCGGCGGTGTAGCCGGCAGGGCCCGAGCCGATAATCAAAACTTTACTGTGTTCGGTATTGGTAGTCATGTTCTACTTCCTTTAATATTCACAAATTGCCCAACGATTATAGTGCGTTGGTTTACAACTAGAATTACGGAAACACCATTTAACACATAATGAGCAACTCAATAGAAACCTCTTTCTTATATAGAAATTCCCCCCGGTTTCGAAGCAATTCGGACGACGAGGTCGGAGCCGGCGGGAAACTCTGGGGCCTGGTTCTCTTCTGCGGTTGTGCGGCAGCTTGTATTGCTCTTTCCCTTGTTCTGGGAAGTTATGACTACTCGGATCCGGGATTTTCACGTTTCAATACCAAGCTCCAAGTCAGCAACCTCTTTGGAGTGCAAGGCGCTTGGACGGCCGATCTGTTCTATCTTTTATTCGGCTGGGGCGCCTGGGTCTTTGTTATCGGACTCTTTTATTTTCTGGTTCGCGGCTTAAAGCGCTTGCGCGGAAAGAAAGTTTCCGTTTCACCGATTCCGATGGGTTTCCGGATTTTGGCTTTCTGTGTGTTGGTCCTCAGCTGCTGTGCGCTGTTCTTCCTTCGGTTTCATACTCATTCTGAAGGGCTTCCCGGCACGACGGGCGGAGCGCTCGGAAGTGCGATCGGATCCGAGCTCCTCTATTGGATGAGTCTTGAAGTCGCTACGGCTTTCGTTCTCGTGTTGGTTCTTTTTTGCTCTTCCGTGTTTTTCGGTTTTTCCTGGCTTTCTGTCGCAGAGCAAATAGGAAGAACCTTTGAACGCTTATTCCGTCGGGTCGCTTCCATCAAGCAAAGTAAAGAAGATGATGCCTTTGCGAAAGCCTCTATGGAAGAGAGAGAGAAGTCACTGCAGGACAGGCAAGGGCCTTCTCCGGAACTGCCTGCACTTCCTGCTGCTTCCGCACCGATTGTTCAGCCGCCTGTTGAAGAGATTAAAACAGAGGAAGTGTTATTTGCTGACGAAAAAGAAGACGAGGTTAAAGGTCCGGATCAATTTAAACCGATTGATTATGAACGCGATCCTGAAGAGTTAGCACCGGTTTCACTCCGCCCGACGCCGGAAAATACCGTTGCGCCGATGGAAGAAGAACCCTTTGATATTGAAGATATCCGCGCAGAAGAGGACAGTGTCAAAGAGCTGCCGATCGAAGATCATGTCATTGAACAGCCTGCTCAGCCGATTGAAGAAGTTCCGGAAGAGCCGAAAGAATTTGTTCTTCCGCCGGTTTCCCTGCTGAATGATCCTCCGTTTGAAGCGGTTACGGTCAGCAGAGAGGAACTTAACCTGACTTCTCAGCGTATCGAACACATTCTTCAAAACTACAAAATCAACGCTAAGGTGCTTTCTGCGCTGCCAGGCCCGATTATTACTCGGTTCAAGCTGCAGCCGGCCCCCGGTGTTCGCTCTCGTAAATTCGTCGAAGTGGCCAAGGATTTGGCCCGCGGTTTAGGCCAGCCCAATGTCCGTATTGTGGAGAATATGCAGGAAGCGGACTGTATCGGTCTTGAAGTTCCCAACTCTTCCCAGTCCGTACAGACGATTTACCTAAAAGAAATCATCAACAGCCATCCTTTCCAATCCAGTACTTCTCCGCTGACCTTGGCTCTGGGTAAGGGTGTTGCCGGAGACCCGGTCGTTATCGATTTGGCCAAGGCTCCGCATCTGTTGGTCGCGGGTACCACCGGCTCCGGTAAGTCCGTCGGTATCAACGCCATGATTCTTTCGATGCTGTACAAGAATCCGCCGGATAAGCTCAAGCTGATTCTGGTGGACCCGAAGGAAGTGGAATTTAGTCCTTACGAAGATATTCCGCACCTTCTGACGCCGGTGATTACCGACATGGCCAAGGCCGCACACTGCCTGGCGTGGGCGGTTCGAGAAATGGATCGACGCTACAAACTGCTGAAGATGGCCGGTCAGAAAAACTTTGACGGTTACAACCAACGCATTCGCGAAGCGAAGGAAGCCGGTACTCCGATCATGAATCCGCATGCTCAGCCGCCGATTCCTTTGGAAGAGATCCCGTACATCATTATCATCATCGACGAGTTGGCTGACTTGCTGATGGTTTACGGCAAGGAAGTTGAGACTCAGATCATGCGTCTGACCCAAAAAGCTCGAGCTGCCGGCATGCACATGATTATCGCCACACAGCGTCCGAGTGCGGACATTGTTACACCGGTGATTAAGGCCAACTGTCCTTCACGTATCAGCTTTCAGGTCTCTAACCGTTATGACTCCACGACGATTTTGAATACACCTGGGGCGGAAGAGCTGCTGGGCCGCGGCGATATGTTCTATATGAAGCCGAGTGCCCAGCTGCAGCGAATCCACGGCGCATTCGTTCCGGACGAGGAAATTTACCGCGTCACCGAGTTCCTCAAAGAACAAGGTAAGCCGGAATACGTGGACGGGGTGACGGACGCGCCTGAGGAAGAGGAGGAAGAAGTTGAAGAAACAGCGTCCGCCCGCAATGATGGCAATGAGCTTTACGACAAAGCAGTACAGCTGGTGACGACGGAAAATCGTCCGTCCATTTCCTATCTGCAGCGGCGCCTCGGCATCGGCTACAACCGTGCGGCCAACCTCATTGAAAAAATGGAACAGGAGGGCGTGGTTTCTAAACCGAACAGCATGGGCAAACGCCGAGTTCTGGTAGGCTCCGGCCCGTCAATGGATTAAGAGCACAGAAAAGAAAAAACGGAAGGTTTTGAGGCCTTCCGTTTTTCTTAGTGATAATCGGTTAGTTTTCCGAAGCCTGAGCAAACAAACCGCGTTCGGCTGCCCATGTCCAGGGCGTGTCGAGCCAAGCATCGATTTGTTCTTTCTCATGTGCGTCGATAAGGCCTAATTTTTCGGCTTTTTCAACAATGAACGCAAAAGGAAGAAGCTGATAAGCGGTGATGAGATGCTTTTCAAAGTTTCTCATCGTCTCCGGCATATCAAAGTTAGTGATTGCAAAGCAGGCTTCTACGATGGCGCCGGCTTCACGAAGTACTTTGGCTGCATCCAATAAAGAAAGACCGGTAGAAAGATGATCCTCAATGATGAGAACTTTTTTGCCTTTGACGTCGATACCGTCGATTCGGCTGAGGTTGCCGTAACTCTTGGTAGCGCGGCGCACCGTGACGAACGGAACGCCGAGGCGGTAAGCCAGGGCGGCGCCGTGAGAAGTTCCGGCGCCTTCAACGCCGGCGATGACGTCAAAGTCCAGCTTCAGTTCAACGATGCGGGATGCCATCGTTTCAACAATATCTCTCCAGGCTTCGGGATAAGAAGGAAGAATACGGTTATCAACGTAAATCGGAGTGACCAGACCAGAGCGAAGACGCATAGGCTTGTCTTTGAGAAATACGATAGCGTTATGGCTGAGGAGGTGTTCAGCCATGATATCTTGAGCGATAAAAGAAGTAGGCATTGCAAACACTCCTAGATTTGGATAGAGAAGTCGGTGTTTTCCAGCGGTGGCAGACCGAGGACTCGGCGTCCGTTGACCGTCGCAATCTTTGCCAGGGCTTCCATTTCGTCATAACGGCAGCCGGTCGCAAGCGTCATAAGTTCGTGCCACATATCGCCGCCGTTCCAAGGCACCATGGCGTCGCAGACGTTATCCGTACCTAAGGCAACCGTGATGCCGGCAGGATCGAGCTCATCGACAGGAGTCATCGAGTTATGGACAGGGCCGATACTTTCCGAACGCGGTGTGTCAATCCAAGCAGTAGGGCAGGCGATCATCATGACGTCGGCTTTTTTCATCAGATCGTACAAGCGGCGGCGATACATTCTAGAGTGAGCAGCGATGGAAATACCGTGAATGGCCACAACTTTGCCCTGCATACCGTGTTCAATGGTTTTAGCGCACAGTTCTTCGGTTTCATATTCGAGCGATTCATTGAATTGGTCGACGTGAACGTGAACCATCTTATTGAGGCGTTTTGCAGTGCTCAAAATAATGTCAAAAGCTTCGGAGCCTTTTCCGTAGTCCTTTTCATCGCGTTTCGGAAGGGCACCGATGATGTCGACCATTTCGGAGCCGATATCAAACCATTGTCTGGCCTCAGGATCGATAACACCCTTGAGCGTCTGATTAGCGAATTTAACAGTCAGCTGATCTGCGTAATGCTCTCTTGCTCGAACGCCCGCTTTGATGGCGCGGTCTCTGCTCTGCGGGTCGATGTCCACGAAGGTACCGACGGCAGTGACGCCTTGAGAAATCATGAGCTCGAAGAATTGACAAAATCTTCTGTAGAAGTCCTCTTCAGTGGATTCTGACTTCAGCTTATCCAGTGCATCCCATTTCTGCTGCAGCGTACAAGTCTTTCTCATGTGCAGCACATCCGGACTCAGCGTAAAGGAACGGTCTGCATGAGCATGGGTATTCACCCATCCGCCGTTCCTTTTGATGACCGGTTCAATCATCGAGCGAATAGTAAGAGGAGTTTCCAAGTTCATTTCAATTCCTGTAAAAAAAAGGCCTCCCGAAATTGGGAAGGCCGTTGAAGAAAACAGTTATTTTTGGGCTTGCGCAAAGCCCTCCAAAAAGACAGAAGTTTTTCTTCTTGAATTTGGATTGTTCGTGTTTTCATGAGCTAGGAGCATAGCAAAAATAAGCCTGGATTTTTTGATTGAAAGCCTAGGAGAACGAACAAATCGCAACCAATATTTGCTGGAAAACACTAGTCTTAGTAAAACTACTAATCATCATTTATGATTGGTTCAGACCTAACTTTCTTTTTGTTAGAACGAGGAAGAAACGTTTCATGAAAAAAGCATCACTTTTAGCCATTACCGGTTTATTTCCGTTCGTTGTTTTTTCTCAGCCGTCGGATCTCTTAAATAATTTTTTGAATGAGACAAAACAGGCATCAGGTGCTTTTGAGCAGCAAACATTTCAAAAGGACGGAAAACCTGCAGAAGAATTACAGGAAGGAACGTTCTCGTTTTCTCGGCCCGGAAAATTTGTTTGGACTTATACCAGCCCGTATCCTCAGAGGATGGTTTGCGACGGAAGCCGAATCTATATTTGGGATGAAGATTTAAACCAAGTGACCGTTCGGTCGGCTAAAGGAGCCATTCCTAAGAGTCCTGCCTCTATCTTATTTGGAACTCAGTCCTACAAAAAAGATTGGAATGCGACACAACCCAAGCAAGAAGACGGATATATCTGGATCACGCTAACGCCTAAAGCCAAGGACGCGTCGGTGAGCTCAGTTTCTTTCGGATTTAAGTCTGAAAAACTGGAAAAACTCATTTTTGTCGGATCGATGGGCGAGAAGACAAACCTCACGATTTCCGATCTTAAGACTGATGTTCAGTTAAGCCCCGAGACTTTTAAATTCACGGCTCCTAAAGGTGCGGACGTGATCGAAGTCAAGTGAGAGATCTTTGTTCGGTCTTGACGCCGGAATCCGAATTTTTAGTCAGGTATCCTGAGGCTGATAACGCGCAGTGCTTCTCTTTTTAGAAAAATTGTGCGATTTGTGTTTCTTTTGTCAGTTTTTATGCCCAAATTTGTGGGGAGAGTCGGTTTAATTTTTAGACGGCGCTAAATAGTGTTATTCTCCGAGTAACAGAACACACGGGGAGCCAGGTCTTCTAATCCAGTCCCTTATAAGTAAAAAGAAGGCCGGCTTGTATTGATGGACACAAAGAACGAAGTTTTTCGTCCGGCGAGAAGTCGGGCGAACTCTGCCTTCGTTACCAACGGAGGCATGAATGAGTAAGGTTTTTCTATGCGGTGATCCGCACGGAGAGTTTGACCACATCCTAAGCGCCATAGACCAGTGGCATCCGGATGCGGTCTTGATTCTCGGCGATCTGACGCCGTCTCATTCCTTGGATGAGATTTTTAAAGGTGTTAAAGGAACCAAGATTTACTGGATTCCGGGCAATCACGACACTGACTCAGACCTTATTTATGACCGTCTTTGGAGGTCTTCTTTCGCTAAACATAATCTCCACGGCAGAGTTCAGGACGTTTGCGGCGTAAAGGTAGCCGGTTTGGGCGGCGTATTCCGAGGCCAAATTTGGATGCCTCCTGCAATGCCGCTTTATGCTTCTCCAAGTCTTTTCATCCGAAAGATCGGTAAGAGCGGAATGTGGCGCGGAGGTCTTCCCCGCAGACACCGTTCGACGATTTTCCAAAGCGTTTATGAAAAACTCAAGGAATGCAAGGCTGACATCCTGATTACGCATGAAGCCCCCTCAATGCATCCGAAAGGCTTCAAAGCCTTGGACGATCTTGCTATGAAAATGGGCTGCAAAATTATCTTTCACGCCCATCAGCATGAAAGCAAGCGCTATTGCCCGTGTAACGGACTCTGCGCACGCGGAATCGGACTTCGCGGAATCATTGATTTGGAAGGAAACGTTATCGTTCCCGCACAGGTTGATCCGCGCGAGCTCGAAGCAAAAGTGCAGTCTGCACCTTCTCCGGTGAGAGCTCAGTTAAGAAGAACGCCGGCTTCTAAGTTCCGGCGTCTCAATCGATTCAATCGATTCAATCGATTCAATCGGTTTTCAAGAAAGGGATGGTCTAACAAGTCCCCCAAAAAGGAACGACAGGGATAAGTTCTCCGTCTTCGGGCGCAGCCTGATCATCGGCCAGATAAATAAAGCAGTTGGCTTTTATCATGGACTTTAAGGCGCCCGTCTTTTGCGAACCCGCCGGCGTTACCGTCACAAGGCCGTCTTGCATTGTCAGCAGACCTCTTTGGAAATCCGTATAACCCAAATTTTTCTTAAATTTGCCTTTTGCCGCAGCTAAAGCGTAGATCAGCTTGGGATTCTTCTGACCAGAGAGTAACGCCAAGGCAATGGAGACAATGGCATAGAAAGTGACTTGAGCGGCGGTGGGATTTCCCGGGAGTCCGAAGAAATATGCTTTTCCGATTTTTCCGACGGCCAAAGGCTTACCCGGTTTAATCAGGCAATGCCAAGATATCAATTCTCCGATCTCCAAGACGACTTTTCTTGTGAAATCGGCTTCTCCGACGGAGACTCCGCCTGAGGTAATCACAGCATCGCACTCTTGAGAAGCTCTTAAGAGACATTCTTTCAAGGCTTCAGGATTGTCTTTGATAACACCGTAATCGATGATGTCAAAGCCTTTTTCTCTTAACATTGCTCCGATACAGTAACGGTTCGAATCGTAAATTTTTCCCCGAGCGAGCGGCTGATCGATGCTTTGAAGTTCGTCGCCGGTGGAGAAAAAACCCACCCTAACCTTTTTGAAAACCGTTACTTTGTGGATACCCAGCGCAGCAAGGAAATTTATTTCCGGCGCATGGAGCAGGGTTCCCTTCGTCATGCAAACATCACCGCTCCTGATCTCTTCTCCTTTTCGACGGACATTGTCACCAACCCTTACTTCCGACGGGAAAGTAATTTCTTTATCGTCGGCCTTCACAATCTCCTGTTTGACGACCGTATCCGCTCCTTCCGGTACTTCTCCGCCGGTCATAATACGGACGCATTCACCTGACTGGAGCTTTTTCGGGCAAGGATGACCGGCAAAAGAGGATCCGACCTCTTTTAACGTAAAACCTTCAGGCTTGATGTCTTCCGAACCAAAAGCCCAGCCGTCCATCGCTGAGTTATTAAAAAGCGGAAGGTCGATGGGTGAGTGAAGATCTTCAGCTAATACAAACCCAAGCGCTTCGGAAATCGCCTTTTCTGCTGTTGAAGCCACAGGCTCGATATAAGAACGCAGAAATTCCAGTGTCTGCGTGTAGGTTTTAACTTCCATCGGAAAGCTCCTGTTCTAATGTTTTGTTTAATAGTTCCAGCTCTTCGAGCGTGTTGAGATTCATGAAATCGCCTTCATCGATTTCACATTCCAATTCGAGTGCACCAAGATGCTCTAGGAATCCCAGAACGCTCCGTTTATTTGAATCTAAGAATGAGGTAAGCGAAGACAGGACATCTTTGTGAAGCAGGCAATGCAGAGGTTCTTTTTTACCATTGTGTGTCGGAAAGACACAGAGTGCCTGTTTCTCTATCGCTGTCTTATGCAGAAGTCCGGCCAGATTTCTCGGTAGAAACGGGGTATCTGTCGGTGAGACGAAATACCAAGGACCGCCTAAGTTCTGTTTTAAGATAGTTTCGATTCCGGCTAAGGGACCCGGATAATCCTGACGAACATCCTTGAACACAGGATAACCGTAAGAATCAAATTCGGCCGCAAAGTCATTGGAGCTAATGAATATGGAATTAACTTGGGGCTGCATCCGTTCAATGACCAAGGCTGCAAGTGTTCGACCTCCAAGAAGCTGGGCTCCTTTGTTTACGCCTCCCATCCTGCTGGCCTTTCCGCCTGCCAAGAGAATCCCGCTGATTTCGTTTTTTCTTTCGTTACTCATTCGCATTAAGTCAACAAAGTGTGTTCGGCCAATGCCGAACATCCGAGTTATCACCTGATTGTATTACTCCTGGATTTTGAATCGAACAAAAGAACGGTGCACCGCGAACATGTCGTTTGACTGAAGCCTACAAAAGCCTGATTTGTTATTTGCTGTTTTAGGACGTAAGACATCACCTGACGTACTTAGGAGGACGATGAAATCAATAAACTATTGTCGGTGTTTCATCATGAGCGAACTGAAATACTTAGCCTCTAAAAACGGCTTGAAATACAAAATCGTGCGTTTCGAAGCAGGTCCCGAGGGCAAGCGAGCGAAAATCAATCAAAAGGCAGCTACTGTAGATTTCACAGTTTATCCGGCTAGGTTTGAGCCTATCCTGGAATTGACAAAGGAAGAACTTGAAGAGATCAGTGCGTTCACTAGGACAATGGAGACCGAGCTTGAATCAGCAGAAGTCAAAGAATTTATTCTTCGGTACAGGGAAGGGTTGAGTGTTGAAATCATTAGCAAAGCTACGGGGGGGGGTGTCCCGAAATCATCGCGGACCTAGTTAAGTCATTGAAGCGCGCCCTGGTTCCTAAAGAAACATTGGAAGCTGCGCCCGATCACCTCTGTTTCTTGGTCGAAGGCGAGACCGAAGGAAACTACATTTCTGCCTATGCGAGAAGACTTGGTGTGCTGAATAAGATCTCCATTATCAAGCCATCAGGCAATTCCCCGGCTGAAATGGTAAGGGAAGCAGCCAGAATTCTGGCGCTGGATGAATTAAAAGGAACGACATTAAGAGAAGTTTGGTGTGTTTTCGATCGGGATAGACATCCATCCTACCAGGAAGCTTTCGAACTAGCTTCTCGCAATAGAAGAATTCGTCTTTGCTGGTCAAATCCCTGCATAGAGCTTTGGTTCTTGATGCACTTTTTGAAACTTCCATGCGAATTAACAGCATCAGTCCGTTTTCCTGGCCCGACACAAACTCAACTGATCAAAGTATCTGAAAGCATGGAAAAAGAAATTATTGAGCAGGTTTATTACAAATTATTTAATCCTGAAGAGTGCTTGGAGGCCCTTATGAAACAGTGGCCTAGCTACAAGAAGAATGGATTGGGTTACGTAGAAGAACTCCACTCGAAATTGCCATTTGCAATGGTGCAGTACCAGAATTCTGATAAAGACCCCAATCAAATAGGATCGTGTTTTCCTGAGCTGCTGAAAGCTCTTGCGGATATAGCCGGCAAAACTTTAGAAGACGCTTCAGAGGTATCAGCAGTTCTAAACATCGACAATACTGAGCTTTTGGCAATCGAAGAAAAAATAGCTGCGGCTCAAAATAAAGTAGAACAAGCGAGGGCAGGCTATTTGCTGGCTAAGAGCAAGCGTGCTTCACAAAATAACAACAAGAACAGAGTGTACGAAGAAAATCAAGCCAAATTTTTAAAGAATGCTGAAAGCCGGTTGAGTTACCTCCTGGAACTCAAGGAAAAGCTCTCCTCAAAGACAACGCAAGAAGAGCCCCTGAGTTAGGACAATAATGACTAATACGTAAGCGTGACATTGAAGCCTTTTTGAGATAAGAAAAGCTGTCGAAAGAAAGTGAATTTTGTTGACTTGACAATCCCAAAATAAGCATTCATAATTCGCCTCCGTTTTTCGAGGCAGCAATGCAGCGGGAAACTCAGAAACGAATTTTTACATTTGAAATTTTTCAGTCGCTTGACAGAAAATTTTAAACGTGTAGAATTTCAATTCTTCGCTCACGAAACAGAGCGGCGGCGAAAGCCGAAACGATCTTTAAAAATTTATCGACGACCGATAAGAG